>ENA-OQAL01000048-OQAL01000048.1-human-gut-metagenome-genome-assembly--contig:-NODE-48-length-27884-cov-3.855640_pt1 | contig 27884 bp, 24 predicted proteins | sample MGYA00242491_ERZ504519 | MGnify/ENA primary metagenome ERZ504519 (study PRJEB26092, sample SAMD00036260) | human gut metagenome | host: Homo sapiens | study: EMG produced TPA metagenomics assembly of... | reverse complement strand
CTTCGGACAGGATTATAACTCTACATCAAGCGGTCATTCGATGATAGACATTAGTTGGAGGCTTCAGATTGTCCCCATATCTGTTTTGATAACCTGAAATGAATCCACTATGAATAATGTAGGTTAGTTGAAACGCAAGGGCGTTTTTCGGAGGCTTCTGGAGAGGGGTGAAGGAAGAAATCTTGACGGGTTGTCGGGGTTGGCAGGCATTTTTATAAAGTATATATACGCGGGGTGTGGAAAAATGACAACGCTTATATTTTCCACACCTGTATATAGGAAGTTTGAAAACCGGTGCCAACCCCGACAACCCGTCAAGCGGCGGCCCGGAAGTGTCACGGTTTCGGAACCCGTTCCTGTGGGGGAGGATACGGCCTTATGGATTTGCTTTTTTCTGTCTGGCATCATTTCTATGGTGTCATTTCTTGTGTTTCCCGATGTGATTCATGAGAATTTTTGTAAGTTTGCAAGATAAACACATAAAGCTACATGGAAGATTTTTTATCGACGGCGGTCAATGTAACTGACACGCGAGGCAACAGCTTGATTAACAGAAAGATGATACTTCGAATCCTGGGCACTCTGCTCTTTATGGAGGCAATGATGTTTCTGGCATGTGCAGGCGTTTCCTTGTGCTATGGGGAGGAGGACTATATTTATTTTATTTACACGACATTGATTAATATGGCCGTGGGAAGCGGACTGATTCTGTTGGGAAGAGGAGCTGAAAACCGGGTGACACGACGCGACGGGTATTGCATCGTGGCGTTCACGTGGCTGCTTTTCACAGGTTTCGGTATGTTGCCTTTTTATATAAGTGGGAGTATCCCTTCGGTGACTGATGCGTTTTTTGAAACCATGTCGGGGTTTACTACTACGGGGGCAACCATACTGGATGATATTGAAGCTCTTTCGCACGGCATGCTGTTCTGGCGAAGCTTCTCGCAATGGATTGGAGGATTGGGAATCGTGTTCTTTACGATTGCCGTACTGCCTATCTTCGGAGTGGGCAATCAGGTGCTTTTCTCGGCAGAGGCTACGGGGGTGACGCACGACAAGATTCATCCGAAAATCAGCGTCATGGCGCAATGCCTGTGGACGGTATATCTCGTGCTGACTGTGGCGGAAATTGTACTGCTGCTGATTGGTGGCATGGATTTGTTTGATGCCGCATGTCATGCTTTTTCTACGACGGCTACCGGAGGATATTCTACCAAGCAAGCCAGTGTGGCTTACTGGAATTCTCCTTTTATAGAATATGTGATTGCTATCTTTATGATTCTGTCGGGTATCAACTTCTCGCTGTATTTCATGTGTATGAAGGGACGTTGCGGACAGTTGTTTAAGGATGGAGAGCTCCGGCTGTATCTCATTTCCATCGGAGCGGTGACACTGATAATTACCGGGGCCTTGTATTGGTATAATAATTATGGATTGGAGGAGGCTTTCCGGAAATCGCTTTTCCAGGTGGCGTCCATTCATACGTCGTGTGGCTTTGCTACGGACGATTATAATATGTGGCCTCCTTTCACGTGGCTGCTGCTTATTTATACGATGGTGGCAGGAGGCTGTGCCGGTTCTACGGCGGGGGGTGTCAAGAATGTGCGTCTGCTGCTTTTGTTGCGTAACGTGAAAAACGAGTTCCACCGGCTGATGCATCCCAGAGCGGTATTGCCGGTAAAGATGAACCGGATGGCGGTGTCACAGCGTACGCTTGCCACGGTGATGACGTTTGTGTTCTTTTTTTTTTGTCTGTATCTTTTTTATGCTGGCTGGCGCTGATGTGCATGGGCATCGGACTGGAAGAATCTTTCGGACTATCTGTATCAAGTATCGGTAACGTGGGGCCGGGACTGGGTGCCTTCGGACCAGCATTTTCATGGAGTGCGCTTCCTGACCTGGCGAAGTGGCTGTTGTCGTTTATGATGCTGATAGGGCGTCTGGAGCTCTTCGGTGTATTGCTGCTGCTGACTCCGAGTTTTTGGGATAGACGATGAGAAAGAGATAGATTATGATAACATGTATATGTCTCTAAAAAAGTTTTCTATATCTTTTATAGAGAAGGTGTTTTTGTCTAATTCTGTTTTTCTAAGCATTAGGTATGCGCTATTGCGTTCGTCGGTGTGGTGTTCAAATGTTTTATTCCTTTACAAGTTGGAGCTTTCCGCATAATAAATACGGAGCCATAATAAGGAGGTAGGATTTTCATTAGGGAACGAGGTAAGAATAGACCTGTATTCTGTATTTGGCGTGTTCTTTTTTAGTAACTTTTTTGAAGTTTACTTTTACAGAGTCAGGCTTTGTAATTTGTTTCTTTGCTTTTGTATCTGTAGACTTTCCCATATTATTTATCTTTTTTGCAAAGATAACGTTATTGCATATTCAATGCAAGGATAAAAACATTTTTTTATAATACAGAAAAAAGGACCACTACCCACAGGTAATAATCCTTTCTTTATTTGTAACTCAGCCTGTTAGTCGATAAACCGGCGGGTGAGCTGCTCAAATTCATCGATGCGGCGGTCGCGCAGGAAGGGCCACCAGCGGCGGACATTTTCACTGCGGTTCATGTCGATTTCTACCACCATGTTTTCTTCTTTCAGGTTGCTGGCCTGGGCGATGATTTCGCCTTGCGGACCGGCTACGAAGCTGTTGCCCCAGAATTGGATACCGTTGGTCTGGCCGGAAGGGTCGGGTTCAAGGCCCACACGGTTTACAGCAATGACGGGTAGACCGTTGGCTACGGCGTGACCGCGCTGTACGGTTACCCATGCCCCCAGCTGGCGCATTTTTTCTTCCTGAGTGTCGGTGCTTTCCCAGCCGATGGCAGTAGGGTAAATCAACAGTTCAGCACCTTTCAGGGCCATGATGCGGGCTCCTTCCGGATACCACTGGTCCCAGCAAACCTGCACGCCGAGCTTACCGATGGAGGTCTGAATGGGTTCGAATCCTAAGTCGCCGGGAGTGAAATAGAACTTCTCATAGTAAGCAGGGTCATCTGGAATGTGCATCTTACGGTACTTTCCGGCGATGCTTCCGTCAGTGTCGAATACCACGGCAGTGTTGTGATACAGCCCGGCGGCACGGCGTTCGAACAGCGAAGTGACCAGCACGATGTGGTAGGCGGCGGCTATCTCACTGTAGAAGCCGGTAGAAGGACCGGGAATGGGCTCAGCCAGGTCGAACAGATTGGTATCCTCTGTCTGGCAGAAATAAGGGGTGTTATGGAGTTCCTGAAGAACTACTAACTGCGCACCGGCCTGTGCCACGGAGGCGATGTTGCGGTGCAGCTTTTCAAGATTCAGTTTGAGGTCGTTCGTACAAGCCTGTTGTACGATGCCGACACGGATAGTTCGTTTCATTGTGCTATTTGGTTTTTTACAGATTCAGGATATTGCATGGTGACGCAGTGGAGAGAACCATGCTGCTTGATAAGGGCACGGCAGTCCACGCCTACGATTTCACGCCCGGGGAAAGCCTCAGCCAGTACCTGAGCGGCACGGGCGCGTTTTTCAGGCTGGGCGTAAGTGGGGTAGAGTACTGCCTCGTTCATAATCAGGAAGTTGGCGTAAGTGGCCGGAAGCGTTCGCCGTCTTCGTCATAGATGGCTTCGGGCATGGGTAGCGGAAGCAGACGGTAGGGGTCTCCGTCGAGGGTACGGAAGGTCTTGAGCTGGTCTTCCATGGAGCGGAGGGCACCGTAGTGCTCGTCGTTCTTGTCCAGACACTGCACGTAGGTAATGGTGTGGTCGGGACATAGACGGGCCAGGGTGTCTACGTGGCTGTCTGTGTCGTCACCGGCCAGGTAGCCGTAGTCCAGCCAGAGTACCTGACGCAGGTTGAAGCGTTCCATCAGGTAGGCTTCGATGTCTTTGCGCGAGAGGGTGTCATTCCGGTTGGGAGCCAACAGGCAGGGGGAGGTGGTGAGCAAAGTACCTTCTCCGTCGCTTTCAATGGAACCTCCTTCGAGCACGAAGTTACGGCAGTTGATGTAGTCGCCGTTAAGTACGCCGGTCTTGAACAGATGACTGTTGATGAGGTTGTCTTTATGGGCGGCAAACTTCATGCCCCAGCCGTTGAAGCAGAAGTCGAGCAACTGCGGGTCGGAGTGTTTTTCCAGCAGGGTGATGAAAGCATGGTCGCGGGCCCAGGTGTCGTTTGTAGGACATTTCACAAAAGTATCTGGTCACGATAGGGGAAGTCGGCCAAGGCTGCCGGAAATTCGGGAGCCACGAGCAACAGGGGCTGGCGGCTGGCTATTTCGGTAGCAAGGCGGACAAAGCAGGTTTCTACTTCATCGAGCATATAGGCCCAGTCGGTATCGGCATGAGGCCAGGTAAGCTGTATGTAGCTTTGTTTGTGCCATTCGGCGGGCAGATAATAGGTCTTTTCCATATTCTTGTATAATTATTTTTCGTTTGATTCTCTTTTTTCTCTTGCGGCAGGAAGGGCTCCTGCGGAAGGTATTTCTGGTCTTCTTTTTCTTTCTGTTTGCTACTGCGGTTTTTCCGGCGGCGGAGGAACCAGTCGACGAGTTCTTTCCAGTTCATGAAGTCTTTCTTGTACATGATACCGATGCCCTGAGTGGTAAGGGTGGACTTCGTGAAATAACGGTCGTTGGTCTGGTTGTATCCGCGCAGACGGAATTCTCCGTTCTTGGTGAGCAGCCAGATGGCTTCGAAGTCACCCACAAAGTTGGTATTACGCATGGTATTTTCACGGTAACCGAAGTTCCCGTTGATTATCAGTCGGTTGTTCAGTAAGCGTCCGGACAGGATGGCTTCAGCTTCTACGTCGCTCCAGCCTTTTTCTCCGGTGGTGAGGTTCGTACCTACGTTCCAGTTCTGGTTGTTGATGACTTGCGAAAGCATGTTGTTCAACTGGCCCGACAGAGTGCTGAAGGCCAATGAACTGGTGGCATCGGTCTGCCCGGTGTTGTTGGCATAGTCGTAGGTATAGAACTTGCCGACTCCCAGCAGATAGATAATCTGCGTATTCATCTGCTCTTCAGTGCTGGTGAGGCTGCGTACCAGTTCGCGGTCTTCCTCGCTCACGGTGGGCAGTTCAAGCCCGAATGTCAGATTTGGGGATGTGAGGTTGCCGCTCAGGTTCAACAGACAGTTTACCCGCACGTTTCCACGTGAAGAAGAAGCGTCGGCTATCAGGTCGTTCAGTGAAGCGGAGTTCACCGTATAGACGGCCTGCACGTTCAGGTTGGCGGCTTTAGGGTCGCCGTTGAAGGATACCACACCTCCGGGCTGCAGGGTAAAGTCTTTTCGGATGATGTTCTGCAGGCTCATCTTGTAAATACCTTCGGCGATGTTATAATTGCCGAACATCTGGAAATTGCCCTGATTGAAGAAATTGATGCGCAGGTTGCCGGTTCCGTAGGCAGAAATATAGTCTCCTGCCGAGGGGTCCATGATGATTTTCATGTTGGCGCGTTCGGCAGGTTCTATCTGCAGATTGATGTGGATGGCGGTGGGTGTATCATCGTCTTCCTGCTTGTCGGGCTGGTTGAGCGGGTGGTACACTTCGGCATTGACGGCAGCCTGTTTACGCCGTGGGGTACGGTCTACGAAGGTGATGAAGCCGGAGTTGGTGGCCTCAGCTGCCGTTCCTAACACGTAGACAAACTCGGTCTGGTTGTCGGCACGAACCTCTCCGTCGACGTTCAATTGTCCGTCGCCTCCCCGGAGGAATACATTCCCGGTAGCATAGATATGACCGTAGAAGGGGAATTCCGGAGTTTCCTTTTCAGAGTGGAATACCAGCATGCGGTTTGTATTGAAGCGGAACTGGTAGCTCAGGTTCTTTAATTTGGTATGCCGTAACTCACCGTTGGCTAGTCCGGTATGCCCTTCTGTATCCTGCAAGCGTACGTTCTGGAAACGGAACAAGCCGGAAGCGATGTGTACGGAATCGGCCGAAGCCAGGAAAGTAGCATTCAGAATGTTGACCTTCATCTGCATCTGTGCCTTGGCTTTTCCTTCCAAATCCAGTTGGGAGAAGGGGCCGAACAGACGCACGTCGCCATGTACGCTTCCGTTGACATTGCTGAATATATTTTCTACAAAGGGTTGCAGGAAGGAGAGAGGGGTACCTCCGGCCTGGATATGGAGGTCGAGTCCCTTCATCTTGGGTGATACATAGCCGATTACCCGTGTGGTGCAGGCGCTGTCGCGGCGGATGTCGGCATTCAGGCGAACGCCTCCCAACTCTTTATCCCATGAGCCGAGGATGTCGGCGCGTCCTAGCAGGGCATGATTGAGGGAGAAATCTTTCACATCGAGACGGGCTTCCATCACCGGGTCCTCAAGCACGTGGCGCAGGTGGACTTTCCCGCTGATGCTTCCGTCGAAACGTACGGCATGAAACTGAATCATGTCCATGATGTAGAGCAGGTTGATGTTCTTCAAGTCTACCAGACAGGAGTCAGCTTCTGTTTTTCCCAGTCGTCCGTTGATTTTCAAGTGCTGGTCGCGGTGCTCAAACAGGAAGTCGTGTATTTCGATGCTGTCTTTTGCAATGTCTACAGTAGCCGGATGGATGTTCCAGGTGGTGTCATTCAGAATGACCTGGCTGGGCTGGATGTCCACACGGGTGTGGAGTACCCTTTTCAGACTGTCCTGACGGAAAGAAGCGATGGCGTCAATCTTTCCGCTATAGGTGAGCTGTGTGTTGTTGCCCCAGTAAATGGTACTGTGCAGCTTGTCGTCTTTGGCCCTCGTGATGAGGGAGAAATTGAACATGGCTCCTTTTTTCATTAAGGTGCCGGCACGTAACTGGCACTGCAGTTCGTCGGAACGGCTTTCACACAACAGGGTGCCCGATTCGTAGTATTTCCCTTTATACGTGAATTGAGGAATCGAACCGTTGATGCGCATCTGTGAGAGGCTGTCGTTAAGTTGTCCTGAGAACGTGGCCGGCATCTGCAACTCGAACGGAATGTTCAAAACCTTTGAAAGAAATTCACTGTTTTCCATGCGAAACTGGAACCGGAACTGGTTGTTCAGCTCTGCGGGTTTCTTTCTTCCTTTTTCGGCTTCTCCTCAGGGAACAGGGATGGAAGATGCTTCCGGATCACTTTCTCCATGCTCTTCAGCAGGGTGTGGTAGGCATATTGTCCTTGTATGGTTCCGGTCAGGAACGGGGAGTCAATGCGTATTTCCTTCTGCTTGGCCTCTGAGGTAAGCTGTGTCGCATCAATCTGCAGGCGGGGAAGGAAGTAGTTCCCTTCTTCGTCGGGCGTGCGGACAGAAAGACTGTCGAGGCTGATTTTCCTCGAGCATCGTCAATGGAATGTCCTGAAAAGTCTGCCGTCAGGTTCAATGATACGTCGGTATCTTCGTATTTCTTCGTCAGCTGAAGTTTATGGGGACGAAAATCACGTACTTTTACCCGCAGGTTGAAGTCGGGTACGGCCTGTTGGGTCACGAAATTCCCGTCTACGCTGATTTTACCATTTTCATCGTCGAGTGACAGATGGCCGTTGAAACCGCCCGGCTTGAAATTTCCGTTCAGTGCGATGTGCTGGTATTGGTAGTCATTGTACTCTAAAGAAGAGATTTCTCCTTTGATATGCGATTCTGGCTGATGGTTTCGGTATTGCAGCCCGTTCAGTTCCAGGTCAAAAGAGGTTTTACCCAGTTCTTTTTTCGCCAGCAGTTTGCCAAGCTCAAAATTATGGGTGGAAACTTTTCCGGAATAACTTTTTTGCTGGGTCAGGGTGTCGGTGTGCATGGTCAGATTGGCATTAATCTGTCCCGGTTGGCTTTGCAGGGTACCGTGTGCAGTGATACGGGAAGGGTATCCCGATACATCACCCTGAAATTTAAGAAAGCCCAGACGCTGCAGGATGTCGGGTACTGGTGCTGCGGTACCTTTCAGGTTGTGTATGAGCCAGGAAATGGCAGTCTCGTCGGCATCGGCCTGTGTGATTTCGCCAAAAAAATAAGGCGGTTGCGAAGGATTACTGTGTCGAGCATTCCTTCTGCATGTATTTCCAGTGCTTTGTGCGGGCTGGAGAGATAGAAATTGGTACATCGAGCCTGTTTCCCTCTTCCGTGAAAGGCTATGTCGATGTGTACGGAGTCCTGAAAATGCTGGAGTGCAGGGACAAAGCAGGCAATGTCGGCCGGAGTAACCGAGGCATTCAGGCGACCCATGTAGGTGGTTTGCGTATCTGAAATAAAGTCGGGTGCGGTGAGTTCTCCCACTACGGTAAATGTGTTGATGTTTACCGTCGTGGCCGGAAGGCTCAGGTTCAGGTCATGCAAATGGATACCTTTGGGGGTAGCTGTGGCCTTCAGCGCAAATTTCTTCAGTTGAAATCCGCTTTGCTCATTGAAACTCATACGGCGGATTTGTGCGTTAAGCGAGTCGGTCTGCAAGGCCTTTAAGGAGATGGTTGCCGAAAGTTCGCTGATACCGATGTGATGAGGATTGAACCGGCGGGGCGTGTTGGATTCCGACAGCACATCGTAGTGGATTTGTCCGCGGCGGATAAGTACGGAATTGATACGCAGGTCAATCGACTTTTCGCTCTTTGTCGTATCTTTTGAAGCAAAAGTGTCAATCAGGAACTGGCAATTCAGGGGAGCCTTGGGGTGGGCACGGTTCAGGCGGGCATCCAGTCCGAATAGCTGTACACTGCTGATACGGATTTTTCCACGGAAGAGAGAGGGAATGTCAATCTTGACGGAAAAGCGCGAAATGCCGAGCATGTCTTTCTTCTGCCGGTCTTTTATCTGCACGTTCTGGATGACGACGCGGTTCAGAAGCCCTAAGTCTACATTGCCAATGCTGACTTCGGCCTGGGTGAGACGGGTAAGTTCACGGGCAGCATACGTACTGATGCGGTGTTGGACAGCCGGAAGGTTCAGCAGAGCAATCAGACCGAAATAGAATACCAGTGTCGAAATGACCGTGATACGTATGGCTTGTTTTATGCGCGTGGCTTTACTCATTCTTTATTTATGCAAATTATAGACAAATGTACAAATAACCCTCGAAGAAAGGGTCTTTGAGGGTGTTATTAGTAGTTTTTAAGTTTTGGGTGATGCCCTTTTACGGTTGGTATAAATGAATTGGAAATCTATTTTTATTCATTTCCGTAGCATAAAATGTAAATATATATGGATTTTGTATGGAAAATTGGAAAAATATTCGGAAATTTGCAGCCGTTATTTAATTTAGTAATGAAATTAGACTTAAACGGATAAAATGACGCAAAAATGAAGATTCCTTCTCCGCTGGTGTCTTTGCTGCCTGTAGCGGTATTGGTGGTATTACTTTTCTTTACGATTCGTCTGTTGGGGGCTGACGCGCTGGGCGGAGGTAGCCAGATTTGTTTGTTGCTGACTACGGCTTTGTGTGCGGCTTTGGGTATGAGCCGGTATGGGGTGAGCTGGAAGGATATTGAACATGCCATTATCAACAACATTGCGGGGGTGAGTTCGGCTTTGATTATCCTGTTGATTATCGGAGCACTTTCTGCAGCCTGGATGTTAGGGGGAGTGGTACCTACGCTGATTTACTATGGGGTACAGATTATTCATCCGAAATTTTTCCTCGTGTCGTGCTGTGTGATTTGTGCAGTGGTATCGGTCATGACAGGCAGTTCGTGGACCACCATTGCGACCATCGGTATTGCCTTGATGGGTATCGGCAAGGCACAGGGTTTTGAAGAAGGCTGGATTGCCGGAGCGATTATCTCGGGTGCATATTTCGGCGACAAGGTTTCTCCGCTTTCGGATACGACCATCCTGGCTTCCTCAGTGACAGATACGCCGCTGTTTACGCATATCCGTTACATGATGTACACCACGGTGCCTTCGGTGGTCATTTCACTGGTTATTTTTACAATAGCCGGATTTTCGCATGAGGCATCAGACAGTTCGCAGATTGCCGTGTTTACTACCGGACTGGCAGAACGTTTTCATATTACTTTCTGGGTGTTGCTGGTGCCGGTGGTGACAGGAATATTAATTGCCCGTAAGGTGTCTTCTATTATTACCTTATTCATATCGACCGCTTTGGCTGTGGTGTGCATGCTGGTTTTCCAGACAGATGTACTCCGTGAAGTGGCCGGTGACGGAGTGAGCGGAGGGGAAGCTTTATATAAAGGAGTTTTGTTAGCTTTATCAGGAAGTACGTCGTTGCAGACTTCTACTCCTGCATTGACCGAACTGATTGCCACCCGTGGCATGGGAGGTATGATGGATACGGTATGGCTGATTCTCTGTGCCATGTGCCTGGGTGGAGCTATGACGGCCTGTGGCATGTTGGGGAGCATTACGCGTATGTTTGTACGTTTTACGCATAAGCTGGCAAGTACGGTAGCGGCAACTGTAGCTTCCGGTTTGTTCCTGAATCTGGCTACTGCCGACCAGTATATTTCGATTATTCTGACCGGAAACATGTTCAAGGATATTTATAAGAAGAACGGATACGAATCGCGCCTGTTAAGCCGAACAACGGAAGATGCCGTCACGGTGACCAGTCCGCTGATTCCCTGGAACACATGCGGAATGACGCAGGCACGATACTGAATGTGCCTACACTGGTGTATTACCGTATAGTTTCTTTAACTTGCTGAGTCCGTTGATGAGTATCCTTTGTGGCGTGCATCGGCTTTAAGATTGTACGCTCGGTAAAAAAGGATTAAGAAACAATTTTCATTAAAACCATAATAGAATGAACCAGAAACACGTAACATTGGCTGCTTGTCTGTTGGCTTTCGGACTGACGGTACAGGCTCAGGATGGAGGCATCTCTCCGGATATGTTGAAAAAAATTCAGAGTAGTTATCAGAATACGGCTGCCGACAAGGCATTGCGGAATGCCATGGGAGGTACCAGCATCAAGGAACTGGCATTGAACCAGGAAAATCAGAAGGCGCTGAATACAGATTTTTCCATTAAGGTGGAATCAAAAGGTATCACCGACCAGCAGTCGTCTGGCCGTTGCTGGCTGTTTACGGGACTGAATGTGATGCGTGCCAAGGCCATTGCACGCTATGACTTGCCGGGACTGGAGTTCTCGCAGGTATATTCTTTCTTCTGGGACCAGCTGGAAAAATCCAATCTGTTCTTGCAGGGAGTTATTGAAACGGCTGGTAAACCGATGAACGACCAGACAGTGGAATGGTTGTTCAAGCATCCACTGAGCGACGGAGGTACCTTTACGGGAGTAGCCGACATCGTGTCGAAATACGGTCTCGTGCCTAAAGAGGCTATGCCGGAAACATACAGCAGTGAACACACCTCGTACATGTCTTCTTTGATTGGCTTGAAGCTGAAGGAATTCGGACTGGAACTGAGAGAAATGGCTGCTAAAGGAGAGAAGGCTGCAACGATTGAAAGCCGTAAGGAAGAGATGCTGAGCACGGTGTATCGTATGCTGGTGCTGACTTTAGGAGTGCCACCGACTGAGTTCGACTATGTACGTAAGGACAGCAAAGGGAATGTGGTGGCTACAGAGCATCACACACCGATGTCGTTCCTGGAAAAATACGGTGATACGAACCTGTTGACTAATTATGTGATGGTGATGAACGATCCTTCACGTGAATATTACAAGTGTTACGAAATTGCATACGACCGTCATCGTTACGATGGAAAGAACTGGACGTATGTGAATCTGCCAGTAGAGGAAATCAAGGAAATGGCCATTGCGTCATTGAAGGACAGCACACGGATGTATTTCTCAAGCGACGTGACACAGCTGGACAGTAAGCGTGGGCTGCTGGATGTAAACAATTATGATTTCGGTTCGTTGATGGGTACGACTTTCGGAATGGATAAGAAAGAACGTATCCAGACGTTTGCCAGCATGTCGGCACATGCCATGACACTGATGGCAGTAGATTTGGACGCGAACGGAAAACCGAAGAAATGGATGGTGGAAAACAGTTGGGGAGCTGCATCGGGCTATCAGGGACACCTGATTATGACGGATGAATGGTTCAATGAGTATATGTTCCGTCTGGTGCTGGAAACGAAATATGTACCGAAGAAGGTGCTGGACATCTTCAAGCAGAAGCCGATACAACTTCCGGCATGGGATCCGATGTTTGCGGAAGAAAAATGATGACCGGGCAGAAATAACATGGCTCAGGGCTTGCTTTATCGGTAGAAATATCTTTTCTTTGTGAAAAGAAGGAACTGATTATACGGGGCGTGGAGGTTTGGGTATCTTCACGCCCTTTTGACCTTAAATAAGTATGCTATGGATAAAATGCAGCCAATATCTCAGGCTTTGTACAGCTTGTTGTTTTTAGGGTGTATGGGAGCCGGATTCCCACTTTATGTACAAGGACAGAATGTAGACGAATTGCCTCCCGATTCAATTTATAACATCGGGTATGCCCGTGGTAGTCTGAAGAATATTTCCGGTTCGGTGGAACAGATTACGGAAAAGCAGATGAACCGTGAGCTCATAACCAATCCGCTGGAAGCCATTCAGGGACGTGTGCCGGGACTTACCATCTTGAAGAGTAACAATGGAATGGCGGCGCTGGAGTCGGTCCGCTTGCGTGGTACGACTTCCTTGACTAGTGGAAATGACCCGCTGATTATCGTGGACGGGGTATTGGGTGATTTGACGATGCTGACTTCGGTATATCCCACCGATATAGAGTCTTTTACGATTTTGAAGGATGCGTCGGAAACGGCCCAGTACGGTTCACGTGGAGCATCGGGAGTCATTAATATTGTCACCAAGAAAGGCCGGGCAGGGAAGACGCGCGTGAACTACAACGGTAGTTTTGGTGTGTCACACGCTTATCGCCGGTTGGATATGCTTTCGGGAGCAGCGTATCGCAAGCTGGCGGCTGAGCGAGGATGGAATATCCTGGATAAGGGATATGATACGGATTTCCAGAAAGCCATTGAACAGACGGGCTTGCAGCAGAATCATAACATTGCGTTTTATGGGGGTGGTGCGGCTTCCAATTACAGGGTGTCGTTAGGCTTTCAGAATCGTGAGGGAGTGATTCAGAATGAGGCATGAAACTGTTTACGGCCAATATGAATATGTCGCAGAAGATGCTTGACGGACTGATTGACTGTGAATTGGGGTTATTCGGCTCGATGAAACGCGACCGTACGCTGTTTGATTTACAGAAGACTTTTTTATTCGGCAGCCGCTTTTAATCCTACTTTTCCTGATTTCCGGATCCGAACCGGGAGCTGGGACCAGATTACGACGGCCAGTCAGATTACAAATCCATTGGCCTGGATGGACGTGGACAACCGCGAGGAGACTTCTTATTTCAGTTCGCACGCCCGCCTGACTTTTAATTTGCTGAAGGATTTGAAGATGGTACTATTTGGCTCTTATACGTATAGTACAACAGAAAACGCCCAGTTCCTGCCAACAACGGTATGGGCCAACGGACAGGCTTACCGGGGAAACCGGAAGTCGGAAGCTTTATTAGGAAACCTGATGCTGACGTATCAGAAGCAGTTGGGGGCTCACTTTCTGGATGTGCTGGCTTTAGGGGAAGTGGAGAAGAATCGTTTTCACGGCTTTTACACGACCACGACTAATTTTTCTTCCAATGAGTTGGGGTATCACAGTCTGCAGGGCGGGGCATTGCGTCCTTGGGAAGGTACCGGCTCCTATTATGAAGAGCCGCATCTGGTGTCGTTTCTGGGACGTGTGAATTATACGTACGACGACCGTTACGTGCTGACGGTGAACTTGCGTACGGATGCATCTTCCAAATTTGGACGGAATCATAAATGGGGCGTATTCCCTTCTGTTTCTGCAGCGTGGAATATAACCCGTGAGAAGTTTATGAGACGTTTTCACCTGGTTGATAATCTGAAACTGCGATTGGGATATGGATTGGCAGGAAATCAAGGAGGGATTGATTCGTATACTACCATGGCGCTGGTGCGTCCTAACGGGGTAACTCCGGTGGGAAACTCGCCTTTGGTGACGTATGAGAGCCTGAAAACGTCAATCCGGATTTGAAATGGGAAGTCAAGTCGACCTTCAATGCGGGGGTGGACATGGGATTCTACGGAAACCGCTTGTTGCTGTCGGTGAATTATTATCTGTCGAAGACAAGGGATATGCTGTATATGTATGATGTCAGTGTTCCTCCGTTTGCCTATAACAAACTTTTGGCTAATCTGGGCTCCATGCGGAACAGTGGAACGGAACTCTCCATCGGTATCACTCCCTTACGGACCAAGGACATGGAGCTGAATATCAACGCAAACGTAACTTTCCAGCGGAACAAATTGCTGTCGCTGAGCGGTATGTATGAAGGAGAATACATCAGTGCGGCGCAATATACGGCTTTGGCCGGACTGAACGGTGCGGGACTGCATGGCGGATACAATAATATCGTGTATCAGATTGTAGGACAGCCGTTGGGCGTTTTCTATCTGCCACATTGTGAAGGACTGGTTTCGGATGGGAACGGAGGATATACTTATCAGATTGCTGACTTGAATGGAGGAGGCGTGAACCTGGAGGAGGGGGAGGACCGTTACGTGGCCGGACAGGCTACCCCCAAGACCTTGTTAGGTTCCAACATCAGTTTCCGTTACAAGCGTTTTTGATGTGTCGTTGCAGATAAACGGAGCATTCGGACATAAGATTTACAATGGTACGGCGCTGAGTTACATGAACATGAACAGCTTGCCGGACTACAATGTGTTGGCAGAGGCTCCGGCACGGAATATACATGACCTGACGGCAACGGATTATTGGCTGGAAAGTGGCAATTATGTGAACTTTGATTACCTGACTGTGGGTTGGAACGTACCTATCAAAAACAGCGTTTCTTGCACGGGGCACGCCTGGCACTGACCATTAACAACCTGGGCACAATATCCGGCTATTCGGGGCTGACTCCACTGATTAATTCTACCTTGGTGGACGATACTTTTGGGGTGGACGACAAGCGTACTTATCCTCTTTCAAGAACTTATATGATTAGTTTAGGTCTTAACTTTTAATCTGCTTATTATGAAAAGAATATACTCAATACTATTTGCATCGTTTTTTTCTTCTGTTATGGACTTCTTGCAGTAGTTATCTGGAAGAAAATCCGAAGGACCGTCTGGATGAAGAAACGGCTTATTCTACCTTGTCGGACGTGCAGAAAAATGGGGTGCTTTCGTTGTATAATTACGTGGGTGGATATGTCGACAGTCAGGGCCTTCAGGGGACTGGCCGAGGTATCTATGATTTGAATACGTTTACTACTGATGAGGCTATCATGCCCACACGTGGAGGGGACTGGTATGACGGTGGGTTCTGGCAGGGATTATATCTGCATCGCTGGGGAGTGAACAATGAGGCGGTTTATGCCACTTGGGAATACCTGTATCGTACGGTGATTTTGTGTAATGGCTCTTTGGAAAGAATACAGGATTTTGCTGAAAAACATCCCGAAGAAAATGTAGCAGATTGTGTGGCTGAAGTCCGGGCATTGAGAGCCATGTTTTATTATTATATCATGGATTTGTTCGGGAGTGTTCCACTGATTGAAAAGAGTGATCCGGCAGTTGAAGATATTGTTCAGAAAAAGCGCTCTAAAGTGTTTAATTTCATTGTAAAAAGAGCTTACAGAATCTTCCTCTCTTTTGAGTGAAGAACGGAGCAATCAGCCGGGAGTGTATTACGGGCGAATGACACAGCCTGTGGTGTGGTTTTTGCTCGCTAAGTTAGCCTTGAATGCGGAAGTTTATACCGATGATGATTGGACAGACGGAAGCCGTCCGGACGGGAAATCTATCTTTTTCGAAGTGGAGGGACAACGTCTGAATGCCTGGCAAACGGTGAACTATTATTGTGAGAAGATTACAGCAGCAGGATATACCCTGGAAAAGGATTATACAGCCAACTTTGCCGTGTTCAATGAGTCCTCAGAGGAGAATATATTTGTCATCCCCATGAGCAAGACCTTATACACCAACCAGTTTATCTGTCTGTTCCGTTCGCGGCATTACAACCATGCCAAGGCGTATGGGCTGAGTGGAGAAAATGGCTCATCAGCGACAAAAGAGGTACTGGAACCTCGGTTACGATACGCCACAGGTGGATGCCCGTTTTGATTACTGTTATTTTGCCGGTCCGGTAAAAGATTTGGAGGGAAATCAGATCTTGCTGGATGACGGGGTTACTCCATTGGTATATGAGCCTTGGAACGTAGCCTTGGATGTGTCAGGAAAGCCGTACGAGAAAACAGCCGGAGCCCGAATGAAAAAATACGAAGTCGATAAGACGGGGCTTAAGGATGGAAAATTGCTAGACAATGACATCGTGTTGTTCCGCTATGCCGACGTGTTGCTCATGCAAAGTGAGGCCAAGGTGCGGAATGGGGAAAATGGCGATGCAGAACTGAATTTAGTGAGAAGTAGGGTAGGTATGGCTCCTAGAACTGCTACATTGGAAAATTTGCTGGATGAGCGAATGATGGAACTGGCCTGGGAGGGCTGGAGGCGGCAGGATATGATTCGTTTCGGGGTTTTTACCCGTTCATACAGTTGTCGTCCGCAGCTTCCTGGGGAGGAAAACGGCTATACTACCGTCTTCCCGATTCCGGAAAAAGTGATTGACATGAATCCTCAGCTGCACCAGCACAAAGGATATTAAGTTAGATTTTGCTCTCTCTATATGGCAGAATAGCCTCTTTTGTCATCGTTATTTAATATTTGCCTTTCGATATAAAGAAATATTTCTCTAATTCGATGGGCAAATATTCTTTTCACCTCTTTTTTTATTTAATTTTGCACGACAAATAACAAACCATTTTTTATAACCTAATATGGCAAATTTAATTAAGTTGCGTAAAGGCTTGGACATAAACCTGAAAGGTAAGGCGGCTGCGGAAGTGGTGGCTGTGAAAGAGCCGGGATTCTATACTCTGTGTCCCGATGATTTTACAGGCGTGACTCCGAAAGTGGTCGTTAAGGAACAGGAATATGTGATGGCCGGAGGACCCTTGTTTGTAGACAAGAATCATCCAGAAGTGAAATTTGTTTCGCCGGTAAGCGGCGTAGTGACAAGCGTGGAACGTGGGGCAAGACGTAAGGTGATGAGCATCACCGTACAGGCTGCTACGGAACAGGACTTTGAAGAATTCGGTAAGAAGAGCGTAGCTGCACTTGATGGTGCTGCTGTAAAAGAAATGCTGCTGAATGCCGGTTTGTTCGCGTTTATCCGTCAGCGTCCGTATGACGTAGTGGCTGATCCGACTGTAGCACCTCGTGCTATCTTCGTTTCTGCATTCGACACAAACCCGCTGGCTCCAGAATTCGAACTGGCGCTCTCTGGCGAAGAAGCAAACTTCCAGACTGGATTGGATGCGTTGGCTAAGATAGCCAAGACATACCTGAGTATCAGTGTAAATCAGAAATCACCGGCTTTGACGCAGGCGAAGAACGTGGAAGTAACTGTATTTGACGGACCGCATCCTGCTGGTAACGTTGGTGTACAGATTAACCACATCGCTCCTGTAAACAAGGGTGAAACAGTTTGGACTATCGATCCGCAGGCTGTTGTCTTCATTGGCCGTCTGTTCAATACGGGTCATGTAGACTTTACCCGCACGGTAGCAGTGACAGGTTCTGAAGTACTTAAACCTGCATACGTGAAATTGAAAGTAGGTGCACAGCTGACAGGTGTATTCGAAAACAACGTAACAAAAGACAAGGCTTTGCGCTACATCAGCGGTAACGTGCTGACCGGTAAGCAGATTTCTGCCAACGGTTATCTTGGAGCTTTCCACAGCCAGTTGACCGTAATTCCGGAAGGAGCGACGTTCACGAAATGCTGGGTTGGATCATGCCGCGTTTCAATGATTTCAGTACCAGCCGTTCTTATTTCAGCTGGATGATGGGTAAGAAGAAAGAATATGTGTTGGATGCACGTGTGAAGGGTGGTGAACGCCACATGATCATGTCGAATGAATACGACCATGTTCTTCCGATGGACATTCTGCCGGAATACCTGATTAAGGCAATCATCGCGGGCGATATTGACCGTATGGAAGCACTGGGTATTTACGAGGTAGCTCCAGAAGACTTTGCCTTGTGTGAATTTGTCTGCTCTTCAAAGATGGAATTGCAGCGTATTGTTCGTGACGGACTCGACATGCTCCGCCGTGAAATGTGTTAATGCTAACTAAAACGATTATTAATAAATGAACGCGTTAAGAAATTATCTCGATAAGATAAAGCCTAACTTTGAAGAGGGAGGCAAATTTCATGCTTTTCGTTCTGTGTTCGACGGGTTTGAAACATTCCTGTTTGTTCCGAACACTACTTCGAAGACAGGTACGCACATCCACGATGCGATAGACAGCAAACGTATCATGTCGTTCGTGGTGATTGCGCTGATACCGGCCTTGCTGTTCGGTATGTATAATGTGGGTTACCAGCATTTCCATGCTGCAAATGTAGAAGGCAGTTTCATTGAAATGTTCGGTTATGGTTTCCTGGCTGTACTGCCGAAAATCATTGTATCATATGTAGTGGGTCTGGGTATCGAATTTGTGGTAGCTCAGTGGAAGAAGGAAGAAATTCAGGAAGGTTTCTTGGTTTCAGGTATGCTGATTCCAATGATTGTGCCGGTTGACTGTCCGTTGTGGATGCTGGCTGTAGCTACTGCTTTCTCTGTAATTTTTGCAAAGGAAGTATTCGGTGGTACAGGTATGAACATCTTTAACCCTGCATTGATTACTCGTGCATTCTTGTTCTTTGCTTATCCGACCAAAATGTCTGGTGATACTGTATGGGTATCTAGCGACAGCATCTTTGGCTTGGGAAGCAATGTAGACGGTCTGACTGCTGCTACAGCACTGGGACAGGCTTCTACTGCAACTGATGCGATGGCATATCCTGCTTTCTCTTGGGATATGGTAACTGGTCTGATTCCGGGTTCTATCGGTGAAACCAGCGTAATCGCTATTGCTATCGGTGCGGTTATCCTGTTGTGGTCAGGTGTGGCAAGCTGGAAGACAATGTTGTCAGTATTTGTAGGTGGTGCGGTAATGGGATGGATTTTCAATACCATCGGTCCGGACACTGCAATGGCTAAGATGCCTTGGTACGAACACTTGTGCTTGGGTGGTTTCTGCTTCGGTGCCGTGTTTATGGCTACAGACCCTGTAACTTCTTCACGTACTGAAAACGGCAAATTTGTATATGGTTTCCTGATTGGTGCCATGGCAATCATTATCCGTGTATTGAACCCGGGTTATCCTGAAGGTATGATGTTGGCTATCCTGCTGATGAACATCTTCGCTCCGCTGATTGACTATGTAGTAGTTCAGAATAACATTTCTCGCCGTGCAAAACGTGCTATGTCTAACAAATAAAAACCGAAAATACAATGAATACTAATAGTAACTCTTATACTATCATTTATGCTTCGGTAATGGTTGTTATCGTAGCATTCTTGCTGGCTTTCGTGAACTCTTCTTTGCGCGACTTGCAGGGAAAGAACGTAGAGCTGGATACAAAGAAGCAGATTCTTTCTTCACTGGGCATCAAGGGTGTGCAGGATGCAGAGGCTGAATTTGCTAAAGTGGTGAAATCGGATATGGTGGTAGCTGAAGACGGCACACTGACTCCGTATGAAGGTGCTTTCGTGACTTCTTACGAAAAAGATTTCAAGGAAAACGGTCGTGCTCACATCTTCGTATGTGAAATCGAAGGACAGACTAAATATGTAATCCCGGTATACGGTGCCGGTCTTTGGGGTGCTATCTGGGGATATGTTGCCTTGAACGAAGACAAGAATACAGTATACGGAACTTACTTCTCTCATGCGTCTGAAACTCCGGGTTTGGGAGCCGAAATCGCATCAGAACATTTCCAGAGTGAATTTAAGGACAAGCATGTAATGGACGGTGAAGCCGTTGCACTGGGAGTTGTAAAGAACGGAAAAGTTGAAAATCCGGAATTCCAGGTAGACGGTATCTCTGGTGGTACAATCACTTCAGTTGGTGTAGATGCCATGTTGAAAGGATGTATGACACATTACGCTAAATTTTTAACATCTAAAGAATAAGGAGGAGAACGAAAATGGGAAGTTTATTTTCAGCTAAAAACAGAGAAGTATTTTCTACTCCTATAGGCATGAACAACCCGGTAACCGTACAGGTGTTGGGTATCTGTTCTGCACTGGCTGTAACCTCCAAACTGGAGCCGGCCATCGTGATGGGTCTTTCTGTAACCATTATTACTGCTTTTTCTAACGTAGTGATTTCTTTGTTGCGTAAGACAGTGCCTAACCGTATTCGTATCATCGTACAGCTGGTAGTCGTAGCTGCTTTGGTAACTATCGTAAGTGAGTTGCTGAAAGCTTTTGCTTACGACGTGAGCGTACAGTTGTCTGTATACGTAGGTTTGATCATTACCAACTGTATCCTGATGGGACGTCTGGAAGCATTTGCTATGTCAAACGGTCCGTGGGAATCATGCCTTGACGGTATTGGTAACGGTCTGGGTTATGCCAAGATTCTGGTAATCGTTGCATTCTTCCGTGAATTGCTGGGTTCAGGAACACTGTTGGGTTTCAACATCCTGAACTATGAGGCTGTAAAGAATGCCGGTTATGTAAACAACGGTTTGATGTTGATGCCGCCGATGGCTTTGATCATCGTAGCTTGCCTGATTTGGTATCAGCGTGCAAAACACAAAGAGTTGCAAGAAAAAGAATAATTATTAACCAACAACGGAAATTAAAAATCCAGAATTATGGAACATTTTTTAGTTTATTGGTCCGCTCAATCTTTGTGGACAATATGATATTTGCGTTCTTCCTGGGTATGTGTTCATACCTGGCGGTATCGAAGAACGTGAAGACTGCCCTCGGTCTGGGTATCGCCGTAACTTTCGTGCTGGTGGTTACCTTGCCGGTGAACTACCTTCTCCAGACGAAGGTGCTGGCTGCCGACGGCATTCTGGGAATTGACTTGAGCTTCCTTAGCTTCATTCTTTTCATTGCCGTAATTGCGGCTATCGTTCAGCTGGTAGAAATGATTGTAGAACGCTTCAGTCCTTCACTGTATGCGTCACTGGGTATCTTCCTGCCGTTGATTGCTGTAAACTGTGCCATCATGGGTGCTTCTCTGTTCATGCAGCAGCGTATCACTCTGAGCCCATCTGATGCTAAATACATCGGCGATATCTGGGATTCTATCTCTTACGCACTGGGTTCAGGTATCGGCTGGTTGCTGGCTATCGTAGGTCTGGCTGCTATCCGTGAAAAAATGGCTTACTCTGACGTACCTGCTCCGCTGAAAGGCTTGGGCATCACATTCATCACTGTAGGTCTGATGGCAATGGCATTTATGTGTTTCTCTGGTTTGAACATCTAATAGGAAAGGAATAAGACAATGGATATGAATTTTATTTTAGCAAGCATTGGAGTATTCCTCGTGACTATTCTGGTGCTGGTAGTCATCCTGCTGGTTGCAAAGAATTTCCTCGTTGCTTCCGGTAATGTGAAACTGACTATCAACGGCGATAAGGATATGGAAGTAGAGTCTGGCTCTACATTGCTGAACACATTGGCCGTAAACGGAGTGTTCTTGCCTTCAGCTTGTGGTGGTAAGGGTTCTTGCGGACAGTGTAAGTGTCAGGTGGTAGAAGGTGGCGGTGAAATCCTGCCTTCTGAAGTGAGCCACTTCAGCCGCAAACAGCAGAAAGACCACTGGCGTCTGGGCTGTCAGGTGAAAGTGAAAGGAGATATGGGCATCAAGGTGCCTGAATCTGTAATGGGCGTAAAGGAATACGAATGTACGGTTATCTCCAACAAGAACGTGGCTACCTTTATCAAGGAGTTCAAGGTGCAGTTGCCCAAGGGTGCGCACATGGACTTTATTCCGGGTTCATACGCACAGATTAAGATTCCTAAATTTGAAATGGATTACAACAAGGACATCGACAAGGACCTTATCGGTGCCGAATACTTGCCTGCATGGGAAAAATTCGGTTTGTTCGGCCTGAAATGTAAGAACGAAGAAGAAACCATCCGTGCTTACTCTATGGCTAACTATCCGGCAGAAGGTGACGTGTTCATGTTGACAGTTCGTATCGCTACTCCTCCGTTCAAGCCAGACCGCAGCGGATTCATGGATGTAAATCCGGGTATCGCTTCTTCTTATATCTTTACCCTGAAACCGGGTGATAAGGTATTGATGAGTGGTCCTTACGGAGACTTCCACCCGATTTTCGATTCTAAGAAGGAAATGATCTGGGTAGGTGGTGGTGCCGGTATGGCTCCGCTTCGTGCACAGATTATGCACATGACCCGTACATTGCACACCACAGACCGTGAGTTGCATTACTTCTACGGTGCGCGTGCCTTGAACGAAGTGTTCTATCTGGACGACTTCCTGAAACTGGAAAAAGACTTCCCGAACTTCCACTTCCATCTGGCTCTGGACCGTCCGGACCCTGCAGCCGATGCAGCTGGCGTGAAGTATACAGCAGGATTCGTTCATCAGGTAATGTTGAACACTTACTTGAAAGATCACGAAGCTCCGGAAGACATCGAATACTACATGTGTGGTCCTGGTCCGATGTCGAAGGCAGTTGTCGCTATGCTGGATAGCCTCGGCGTAGAAGAATCTTCTATCATGTATGATAACTTCGGTGGATAATCCGCAGAATTTATGACATAATGAAGCAAAAGCTTTCAGGAAATATCCTGAAAGCCTTTTTTATGCGGATACGGTTCAAAGGGTAATCAATAGAAAGTGAAATGAAGCTTTATATTACAAAAATGTGAATAAATTGTTCATTTTGCTATACCTTTCTTGATATACGTCAATAAATGATAGGGGTAGAGCAACTTTCTTTGTAGTTTATTTTTATGTTGTCCAACATATCTTTATTCTTTGTAGCGGTAAAAGGAAAAAAAAGCTCGAGCTAAGCTAGATTTTTAAATTATTTAGGTAACAAAGTTTTTAGGTAAAAGATTTTAAAGGTATGAAAAGATTAGGATTAACATTAGCAGCCGCATTGGTATTTTCAGTTTCTATGTTTGCAGAAGGTGTACAGGATAACAATGCACAGAAATGGAATGGTTCAATCAACAAGTCAAAGCTGACTAAATATTTGAATCTTTCATCTAACCAGCATGAAAAAGTTGCTGACATCTGCGACTACTTTGAACAGGAAATGACTCGTGCAAATTCTTCAAAGACAGAAAACAAAGAAAAAGTTCGTAAGGCTGTTTACGGTAACTTGAAATTGATGAAGCAGACGTTGGACGAAAAACAGTATTCTAACTATGTTCGTCTGATGGCCATGACACTGCGCAACAAAGGCATCGACTTGAACGAAGCAAAATAAGAGAGATTGATAAATAAGAAGAGCCCCGGAGACTTGCATAAGGTTTTCCGGGGCTTTTGCATATCAATCAGTTGTCCTGAGAGAGTGATGAGGATATAGCCCGTAAATGTGGATTGTGTGTGATTCATCATGAATGAGAGAATGAAATAAAAAACGCAAGGACGTTTTAATTAGACGCTTAGGCATTTGCATTGAAACGCACTTGTGTTTTACTTTAAACGTACTTGCGTTTGGATGGAAACGTACTTGCGTTTTATAGCAGACGCAGGCATGTTTTCCGGAGATAGAACTTATTCTTCGTGATAGTCGTTCAAGCGATTGTCCCATAAATATTTACGCGTTTCGCTGACAACCACTCCCGACAGCAGAACCAATGAAATGAGATTAGGAATAGCCATGAGGGCATTAACCAAGTCGGCAAAGTTCCACACAAGAGCGAGGTTGATGACGGAACCCTCGTAAATCATCAGAATCCACATCAGACGATAGGCAAACATGATTTTCTTTCCACCCAGGTATTCTACTGCTTTCTGTGAGTAATAGGTCCATCCTAAAATGGTGCTGAAGGCAAAAGTGACGATACCAAACGAAAGGATGGGAGTACCGATATAGGGGATTTTGGCAAAAGCCATCTTGGTGAGTGCCGCGTCGCTGGTATAATCAATGTCCGGATAGGCCAGGATACTGCTTACCAGTACGAGACCTGTCAGCGCACATATCACGACCGTATCCCAGAAAGTTCCGGTAGAGGAGACCAGTGCCTGACGTACGGGGTTGCGTGTCTGTGCTGCGGCGGCTACAATCGGTGCGGAACCCAGTCCTGATTCGTTGGAGAATAGTCCGCGGGCAATACCGTAGCGGGCAGCCATCATGACCGTGGTTCCTATGAATCCGCTGCCTGCCGCCCGTGCCGAAAAGGCAGATTCAAAAATCAGCCGGAAAGATTCTCCTAAATAGGCATGGTTGACGATCAGAATATAAATACATCCCCCTACATAGAGTAAGGCCATAATGGGTACGAGGCCCATACAGACTCTGGCGATGCTCTTTACTCCGCCGATGACTACCAAAGCCGTGAGAATACTCATCAGGATACCTGTCAGGTGAGGAGATACTCCGTACGATTCATTCAGCAGCAGGGAAATTGAGTTGGCCTGTACCGTGTTGCCGATGCCGAAAGCAGCCAGTGCGGTAAAGATACAGAACAGAACTCCGAGCCATTTCAATCCTAAGCCGCGTTCCAGCGCATACATCGGTCCGCCAATCATCTCGCCCGACGAATTCTTTATGCGGTATTTTACGGCCAGAAGTCCTTCAGCGTATTTGGTCGACATGCCCAGTACACCTGTCAGCCAGCACCAGAACACGGCACCCGGTCCGCCCAATGCGACGGCGGTCGCTACTCCGATAATGTTTCCGGTCCCGATGGTAGCTGCCAGTGAAGTGGCCAGTGCTCCGAACTGGCTGACATCGCCTCCTGCATCTTTATCCTTGCTTACAGAGAGTCGTAAGGCCTTGAGGATATGTAACTGCGGAAAACGCAACCGGATGGTGAGATAAAGATGGGTGCCCAGGAGCATGATAATCATGGGCCATCCCCACATAAACGAACTGATTTCTTGCACAATTTTTGTAAGCTGTTCCATTTTCTGTTTGTTTTGATTTTGTCGCAAAAGTATAAATAATAAATTAAAAGGATATATTATTTGAAAAAATGATGTCATAATATAATTTTTATATCAAATTATCTCTCATTTTGAAAGTGCTTTTGTACATGGGAATTCAGTTGTTTTGTTGTGCGTATTTCCTTTCCTACAAAACTCTGCGGATTTTCCTTGCGGCATTATCGGGTTTTATGTACTTTCGAATGAATAATTTACATAAAGAAGATATGAATTTCAAGAAAATAGTAGCCGTAGACGAGACGTTGCTGAATGAAGCGGCGCTCGAACAATTGAAAACAATAGGGGAAGAAGTGGTTGTATATCATGATTTTCCCACTGAAGAAGAGGAAGTAATTCGCCGTATTGGCAATGCCGATTGTCTGCTGGTATCTTTCCGTACGCCTATCCGTCGGTCTGTGCTGGATGCTTGCCCGAACATCCGTTATATAGGTATGTGCTGTACGCTCTATAACCCGGAAAGTTCGAATGTAGATGTGATAGAGGCTCGCAAAAGGGGAATTACGGTGTTAGGAGTGAAAGATTATGGCGATGAAGGTGTGGTGGAATACGTAGTCAGTGAACTGGTGCGTCTGCTTCATGGCTTTGGTAATGTACGCTGGCTGGAAGAAAGTACGGAACTGACAGGACGTAAGGTGGGAATCATCGGTCTGGGGAAGACCGGGAGGAATGGTTGCCGAAGCCATGCGGTTTTTCGGTGCCGAGGTGCTGTACTACAGCCGTACCCGTAAACCGGAAGCCGAAGCAAAGGGCATTTCCTACCGCCCGCTGGCCGATTTGCTGACGGAAGCGGAAATCATCTGTACCTGCCTGCCGCGCAACAATTACCTGCTGGGTGAGCCGGAGTTTGCCTTGATGGGCGACCGTAAGATACTGGTAAATACGTCTGTAGGACCTACTTTTGAGGTAGATGCCCTGAAGAAATGGCTGAGAACATGCAAGCACAGCTATTACCTGTGTGATGCGACTGGCATGGGTGTGGCTCGCGATGCTCTGAAGGATATTCCGAATGTGTTGTACACGCCTTATATATCCGGAAAATCCGTTCAAAGCGTAGAGCGTTTGTCGCAGAAAGCCCTGGCCAATATCAGGACTTTTCTTTCAGAAGTTCCTCAAGTTTAAGCAACTCGTCGCGGTATTGTGCTGCTTCGATAAAGTCCAGTTTCTTGGCTGCTTCCTGCATCAGCTTGCGGGTCTGTTCGATGCTCTTCTGCAACTGGCCCTTTGTCATATACTGTACCACAGGGTCGGCGGCTGCATGAAGCTGGGCTTCAGTTTCGGTATAAGCCCGTGGTTCTTTGGGTTTGCTGCTGTTTTCCTGAGACGACTGTTTTTCGATGTCGAGCAGGGCATTGGCGCGTGAACGGGTAATTTGTTTCGGCGTGATGCCGTGTGCTTCGTTGTAAGCCAGCTGCTTCTCCCGTCGGCGGTTGGTCTCGTCGATGGTCTGTCGCATACTGTCCGTAATGCGGTCGGCATACATGATGACCTTTCCGTTCACGTTGCGGGCAGCACGTCCGGCCGTCTGGGTGAGCGAGCGGTGCGAACGCAGGAAACCTTCCTTGTCTGCATCCAGAATCGCTACGAGCGACACCTCTGGCAAGTCCAGTCCCTCACGCAGCAGGTTGACACCCACCAGCACGTCGTAGATGCCCTCTCGCAGTTCGTCCATGATTTTGATACGTTCCAGTGTCTCCACGTCACTATGGATATAAGCGCAGCGGATACCGTTGTTGAGCAGGTATTCCGTCAGTTCTTCTGCCATGCGTTTGGTCAGGGTGGTGACAAGTACGCGCTCTTCCTTTTCGATGCGTTGCTGAATCTCTTCCATCAGGTCGTCTATCTGGTTCAGGCTGGGACGCACCTCAATTACCGGGTCCAGCAGTCCCGTAGGACGAATCACCTGTTCTACTACGATACCTTCACTCTGTTGCAGTTCGTATTCTGCCGGAGTGGCACTCACGAAAATCACCTGCTTGGCCATCTGCTGGAACTCTTCGAATGTAAGCGGACGGTTGTCCATGGCGGCCGGCAGACGGAATCCGTATTCCACCAGGTTTGTCTTGCGGGCACGGTCGCCGCCGTACATGGCCCTGATTTGCGGCACGCTGACATGGCTTTCGTCGATGACAATCAGAAAATCTTCGGGAAAGAAATCAAGCAGGCAGTAGGGACGGGTGCCCGGTTCGCGTCCGTCGAAGTAACGTGAATAGTTTTCAATCCCTGAACAATGTCCCAGTTCGCGCAGCATTTCCATATCGTAGGTCACACGCTCGTACAGACGCTTTGCTTCGTAGGGCTTACCGATTTCTTCAAAGTAGGCTACCTGCTTGGTCAGATCGTCTTCAATCTGATGAATGGCGCGGAGCGTACTATCCTTGGTCGTCATGAACAGGTTGGCCGGATAAATCTTGTATTCTTCGAACGTACTGATACGGTGTCCTGAAACCGGGTCTATCTCTTCAATACCGTCAATCTCGTCGTCCCAGAACATTACCCGCAGTACACTGTCGGTATAAGCCAGGAAAATGTCCACCGTATCACCTTTTACACGGAAGTTGCCACGGTTCAGCTCGATGTCGTTCCGTACGTACAGACTGTCCACCAGCCGGCGGAGGAACACGTTGCGGTCCAGTAACTTTCCTTTTTTGATTTCAATCACGTTGTTATAGAAATCTGCCGGATTTCCCATACCGTAGATACACGATACGGACGACACTACAATGACGTCCTTCCGTCCGGAAAGGAGGGAAGAGGTCGCAGCCAGACGAAGCTTGTCGATTTCCTCGTTGATGGCCAGGTCTTTTTCAATATAAGTATCGGTCGACGGAATGTATGCTTCCGGCTGATAATAGTCGTAGTAAGACACG
>ENA-OQAL01000047-OQAL01000047.1-human-gut-metagenome-genome-assembly--contig:-NODE-47-length-27898-cov-4.418782_pt1 | contig 27898 bp, 25 predicted proteins | sample MGYA00242491_ERZ504519 | MGnify/ENA primary metagenome ERZ504519 (study PRJEB26092, sample SAMD00036260) | human gut metagenome | host: Homo sapiens | study: EMG produced TPA metagenomics assembly of... | reverse complement strand
GTTTTATTTTTTATTGTATTGATAATTAGTTATTTGTGAAATTTACAAATCTGAAAAGTTTCCAAAATGGGAAACATGCTTGAAATATACGTGTTTCTTGCTTAAGAATGAAGTAGGGATATTCAAGGATTCTTGTTACCTTTGTGTAGTATCATATAAAGCCTATATATTATGGAATCAATAAAGAACAGACGGACCATTCGTAAATACAAGCAGGATGATGTGCCTGCCGCTTTACTGAATGAATTGTTGGAGGAGTCTTTCCGTGCTTCTACGATGGGAAATATGCAGCTGTATAGTGTGGTGGTAACCCGGGATGCAGAAATGAAATCGCGTTTGGCGCCGGCTCATTTTAATCAGCCAATGGTTACTTCAGCCCCTGTAGTGCTCACTTTCTGTGCCGATTTTAACCGTTTCAGTAAATGGTGTGAACAGCGCAAGGCGGTACCGGGTTATGATAACTTTATTTCTTTCTTGAATGCGGCTACGGATGCGCTGTTGGTGACACAGAACTTCTGTACGTTAGCAGAGGAAGCCGGATTGGGAATTTGCTATTTGGGAACTACTATTTATAATCCGGACCAAATTATTGATTTGTTGGAACTCCCAGAGCTGGTTGTTCCTGTAGCAACGATTACTGTTGGTTATCCGGATGAGTGCCCTGAACAGCCGGACCGCTTACCTGTGCAGGGGATTATTCATGAAGAAAAGTATCAGGATTACACACCTTCCATGATTGACCAGATTTATGCTTATAAGGAAGCGTTGCCGGAGAACAAGCATTTTGTCGAAATCAATCATACCGAGACATTGGCTCAAATCTTTACGGACATCCGCTATAAGAAGGCTGATAATGAATTTATGTCTGAAGGTTTGAAGAAGGTGCTGAAGCGTCAGGGATTTGATAAGTGATTATAGTTGATAGTTGAAAGATAATAAAAATGGCGGCTGGAACTCCAGTCGCCATTTTTATTATCTTGTGCGAAGACTCATTTCAATTTCTTCGATTTCTGCCTTAAATGATTTGTCTACGTCTACCTGATCTTTCACAATCTTGCATGCGTGCAATACGGTAGCATGGTCTTTGTTTCCGATGAGCTGACCAATTTTGGAGGAAGACGTATCGGTGTGCTTCTTAGCCAGATACATTGCCACTTGTCTCACCTGCACTACTTCCCGTTTACGGGTCTTGGTATGGATGGCCGTTTCATCTATCTTGTAATGCTCGCATACTTTGGCAATGATATCGCTTACCGTCATCGGTTTGCTTTCTGCGCACTTCACAGCCTTTCTGACGATGCGTTGAGCCAAATCCAAGTCGATTTCCCGTTTGAACAAAATAGACTGTGCCAATAATGAGTTGACGATACCTTCCAGTTCACGTACGCTTTCGTTCACACTTTCTGCGATGTAGCTGATGACAGATTCCGGAATGGTCAGTCCGTCGCGTTTTTATCTTATTACGCAGGATGTTTTTCCGCAATTCAATATCCGGTTTTTCCAATTCCGCTACCAGTCCCCATTTGAAACGGGTCAGCAATCGTTCCTCCATTCCTTGAAGCATCACAGGAGCACGGTCTGAAGTCAGAATCAGCTGTTTTCCGTTCTGGTGAAGATGGTTGAAGATATGGAAGAATGTATTCTGCGTTTTGGTTACTCCGGCAAACTCCTGAATATCATCAATGATGAGCACGTCGATAGTTTGGTAGAAGCTGATGAAATCATTGAAGTGGTTTGTACGTACTGAGTCTGTATACTGCACCTGGAAAAGGTGAGCAGATACATACAATACGCGTTTTTCCGGATATAATTCCTTGATACGGGTTCCGATGGCATTGATAAGATGAGTCTTACCCACACCTGATGGACCGTAGATGAATAACGGGTTGAAGGTACGTGCTGGATTCTGTGCTACAGTTTCCGCTACCGTTCTCGAAAATTCATTGCTATTTCCTTTGATGAAATTCTCAAAGTTATAGTTCGGGTTCAAATGCGGATCCAAATCCTGTGGAGCCGGAGCTTGCAGAGGATTGGGTGCTTTATTCCCATTGTAAACAGGAGCCTGTTCTGGCAATGCAGAAGAACGTTTGGTTCCTTCTATATTAACAGTGATATGGTTTGTCTTATCTGTCAGGATAGAATACATCAACTCCGTGCCTTCACCTATTTCTTTATAGATGGCGGCGCGCAGCAGTCCACATATTTTTCTTCCAGATATTCATAGAAGAAAGGGCTGGGGACGCCGATTGTCAATGCCTTTTCCGTAGCTTCATATTTTAAAGGTACGATAGGCTCAAACCATGTTTTAAAAGCGTAGCATTTACATTGTCTTTAATGAAAGAGAGGCAACGATTCCACAATGCAACGGCTTGGTTATGTTCAATCATACGTGCGTTGTTATTAATAAAGCGAAACTTCTACGCTTGCAAATTTCGTAATCAAATTTCAGAAAAACAAATGGCTTTTTCCTTGCTTTTATTTTAATAAATTAAGGGGTTGATAAATAGGAGGTTACAAAGTTGTTAAATTATTGATAAAATGAATTTGACTTGCTTTTTAGTAATCTCTTTAATTTTTCAGTTGTTTAACTTTGCCTATATGTAAGGCTACATACTACTCTATTTTGTCGTTTCCCTTTGAAAATCATAAGGTTGCATTCTTATAAGAAAATGTATCTTTAGAGCTTTACTATTTAGAATATTTCTATATAGTAACCTGTTCGTAATGTTTTATGCTTAGAAATGGTGCTCTGTTTAAGGAGACAAAAAAGAAGGCATAAACTGGATATGCCTTCTTTTATCTGTTTGATTTATATGTGTTTATTTATCTTTCTTTCCGAAGAGTGAGAAGTGTACATAACGTTTCGGATGCTCTTGCAGGTCTTTTAAGAAGTGAGGCTGCATTGGCAGATGTAGCGTTAAGGTTCTTATACAGTGCATCATCATTCAACAGCAATCCGATAGAGTTATCCTTGCTGCCTAACTTTTCGGTCAGCAGGTGTACATTCTGAAGGGTGGAGTCTACTTTTTGGAAAGTAGCTGCATAGTCAATTCCTTTCAAGTTTTCACTGATACCTTTCAGGTTTTCAGTGATAGCGGTTACGTTGCTTGTCAGTTGAGGAATGTCCTTGCTCATCAGCCCATGGAGTTGTACGCTGGTTGCATTCAGTGACGCTGTCAACTTTTCTGCGTTGTGTAGCGTTTGTTTTAATGACGGGTCAGCTAACAACTGGTTTAGTGAACTCAGGATAGAGTCCAGCTTCGGCATCATCTGTTCTACCTTCGGGAGCAAGTCTTTCTCTGCTTTTCCCAGGATACCGGTATTGGCAGTTCCTTCAATGGTATCTCCCGGGTTCAGGAAGGTGGTTGACTCATATTGCAGCATCATGTTCATCTTAACGGTTCCCAGCATTTCTGTCACCAATTCAGCTTTACTTCCTGTGGGGATACGCAAGTCCTGATCTACTTCAATGCCCACAATGACATGTCCGGGATGCTGATGGTCGTATTGCAAGTCGCGTACGATACCTATTTTATAACCATTGGCAAATACAGGGCTTGATTGAGCCAGTCCATTCACATCGGTAAAGTCTACGTAATAGTAACTTTCCGGTTTGAACATGCTGATTCCTTTCAGGTAGTTGATGCCGAAAAAAAGAATCAGTAATGCTCCGATTCCTGCTAATCCGATTTTTACTTCTTTCTTCATATATATTCTTTCTCTTTTGTTATCTGTTTTGTTTGAATTCTCGTATTGCTTGGTTGATGTTCATTTTTACCCCGTCTTTAAAGGCAATAATAAACGCATCCTTAAATTTACTGTCTACTTTACTTCTTTTCAAGCGGAGTATCTTGTTGTAGTTTGTATCTGAACCGTATGTGTATTTTATGATACCTTTTTCTTTATAACTGTCTACAGGAGAAAGTCCTTTGAACTGTTTGCTCTTGGGTGAAAGCTTACGGTCGGAAGTTAATATCTGTATTTTGAATACAGGCTTTCCCGCAGGGCTCACTTCATTGCTTCGCGAAGCAGCTTGTTTTGCGGGTGTGGTAGTCACTTCTGATGCTTCTACTTCTGGCGTATCTGGAGTTTCCATTGGAGGAGCAGCATTTTCAACAGCCATCAGTCGGGTGCTTCCCGCAACTTTTTCTCCTTTATAATTCAGAAATGCCCGATAGATACTTTGTGCCAGTGTAGAACTACCTTGCTCAGACAATAGGAATGATTCTTCTGTGGGATTAGTGATATATCCAAGTTCTATCAGCACACTGGGCATCGATGTGGCGCGTAGTACCAAAAATCCAGCCTGATGTACTCCTTTGTCTGTACGGTTGGCATTCCGGAAACACCGCTGCACTGCCGTTGCGAAATTGATACTTTGCGCCATGTTCTTGTCTTGCAGAAATTCAAATATGATGTAGCTTTCTGCTGAGTTCGGGTTGAATCCGGCATAACGCTGTTTATAGTCTCTTCGATGAGAATTACCGCATTTTCTTTCTTGGCTACTTCCAGATTCTCTTCTGTTCGGTGAAGACCAAGGGTATAGGTTTCAGTACCGCTAACCTTGCTGCTTCTTGAAGCTATTGAATTGGTGTGGATAGAAATAAAGAGGTCGGCTTTGGCGTCATTCGCAATTTCAGCTCTTCTATGCAGCGGAATAAACACATCTTTTTCGCGTGTGTATACAACTCTTGTGTCCGGACAATTTTGTTTGATGAGTCGTCCCAGTTTTAGGGCTACACTTAAGTTAATGTTTTTTCCTTGCCTATTCTGCCTACTGCTCCAGGGTCGTGTCCCCCGTGTCCGGCGTCAATCACGACGGTGGATTTTGTTTCCGCAGCGTATGCCTGTGGAAACAAGCTGAAGGTCAGTAACAAGCTTGTTGCAAAAACAGTATGTGGAATATTCTCTTCTGCATAATTAAAATAACGGGGCAAAGTTAATATTTTTTGTCGACTTGTTTTCTGTTGCTTCAAGAATTCTTCTATAGCTGTAATAATTGCTATAAAAACCGAAAATAAGCAGGTCTTTGTTTTAAAATTTCTACATTTGTGTAATTCGTAAAACAGAAAGGAGTAATTTATGACATTAATTGACGGAAAAGCTGTTTCAGAACAGGTGAAACAGGAAATTGCTGCCGAAGTGGCTGAGATTGTAGCCAAGGGAGGGAAGCGTCCTCATTTAGCTGCCATTTTAGTTGGACATGACGGAGGTAGTGAAACTTACGTAGCCGCAAAGGTCAAGGCTTGTGAAGTATGCGGATTCAAATCTACTTTGATTCGCTACGAGTCAGATGTGACAGAAGAAGAACTTCTGGCAAAGGTACAGGAACTGAATGCTGATCCCGATGTGGACGGTTTTATTGTACAGCTTCCGTTGCCTGCTCATATCTCCGAGCAAAAAGTCATTGAAACGATAGATTATCGTAAAGATGTCGACGGTTTCCATCCCATCAATGTAGGACGTTTGTCGATAGGTCTTCCTTGTTATATCTCTGCAACGCCTAATGGTATTATGGAACTGCTGCGTCGTTATCAGATTGAGACGAAAGGTAAGAAGTGCGTTATTTTAGGACGAAGCAACATTGTCGGAAAACCAATGGCTATGCTGATGATGCAGAAAGCTTGTCCGGGGGATGCCACAGTAACCGTATGTCACAGCCGGAGCAAGAATTTGGTGAAGGAATGTCAGGAAGCCGATATTCTGATAGCTGCCATGGGACAACCTAATTTTGTGACAGCCGACATGGTGAAGGAAGGAGCTGTTGTGATTGATGTCGGTACTACCCGCGTGCCCGATGCAACCCGCAAATCCGGTTTCAAATTGACGGGTGATGTGAAGTTCGACGAGGTTGCTCCAAAGTGTGCTTACATTACGCCGGTACCGGGTGGGGTAGGTCCTATGACCATTGTTTCATTGATGAAAAATACGCTGTTGGCTGGGAAAAAGCAATATATTGAGAAAATAGAAGATTTTTTGAAGAAAAGTTTGCAGATTCAGAAAAATCCTCTACCTTTGCATCGCTTTTGAGAAGGAAGCCAACACGGTGACTATAGTTCAGTTGGTTAGAGCGTCAGATTGTGGTTCTGAATGTCGTGGGTTCGAGTCCCACTAGTCACCCGTAACAAATTGAAAGTCCTGCAGTTCCTGCGGGACTTTTTTATTTTCCTATACTTTCGTTTATATACAAAAAATGCGCTATCAGACCTTCACAGGCGGATAGCGCAAGCTACAATACAAAATACAAATACAACTAAACGAGATTTTGTGCTAAAAATTAAAGCATTCAAAGATATGAATAAAAATTATCTTTTGTTCATGTTTGCTTTAAATTTTAATTATCCTTAATATTCAGACTATTCCCTGAGCCATCATGGCGTGAGCCACTTTCATAAATCCGGCAATGTTTGCACCCTTCACATAATTGATGTATCCATCGCTTTCCTTACCGTATTTCACGCATTGTTCATGAATATTGTGCATAATCAGATGGAGTTTTTCATCCACTTCCTGTGCAGTCCAGCTCAGGTGCATGGCATTCTGGCTCATTTCCAGTCCGGAAGTAGCCACACCACCCGCATTGACAGCCTTTCCTGGAGCATACATCATTTTGTGTTCGATGAATGCGTCAATAGCTTCCGGTGTACATCCCATGTTGGAAATTTCTCCTACGCAGAGCACCTGGTTCTTTATCAGGTTCTGTGCATCCTCACCGTTCAATTCGTTCTGGGTAGCACACGGCAATGCGATATCTACCTTCACTTCCCACGGACGGCGTCCCGGCACGAAGGTAGCTCCCGGGAATTTTTCCGCATATGGTGCTACGATGTCATTACCCGATGCACGCAGTTCAAGCATATAGTCAATCTTTTCTCCGCTGATGCCTTCCGGATCATAAATGTAGCCGTCCGGTCCGGAGATGGTAACTACCTTTGCTCCCAGTTGGGTAGCCTTGGTAGCAGCTCCCCCATGCCACGTTGCCGAAGCCGGAGATAGCTACTGTCTTGCCCTTGATTTCGATACCCTTTTCATCCAGCATGTGTTTTACGAAATACAAGCCACCGAAGCCCGTAGCTTCCGGACGAATCAGTGAACCTCCGAATTCCAGTCCCTTGCCGGTAAATGTACCTGTAAATTCGCGGGTCAGTTTCTTGTACATGCCGAACATGTAACCTACTTCACGTCCGCCTACACCAATATCACCAGCCGGAACATCCATATCCGGTCCTAAATGACGCCACAATTCCAGCATGAAAGCCTGGCAGAAGCGCATAATTTCTGCATTACTCTTGCCGCGTGGAGAGAAATCAGAACCACCTTTACCGCCACCCATCGGCAGGGTAGTCAAGGCATTCTTGAATGTCTGTTCAAATCCTAGGAATTTCAAGATAGACAAGTTCACGGAAGCGTGGAAACGGATACCTCCCTTGTACGGGCCAATGGCATTGTTAAACTGTACGCGGTAGCCTAAATTTGTCTGCACTTCGCCTTTGTCGTCTACCCATGTCACACGGAATGTGAAGATACGGTCCGGTTCTACCAGTCGTTCAATGATTTTGCTTTTTCAAATTCGGGGTGTTGATTGTAAATATCTTCGATAGAAGCAATACTTCCCTGACTGCCTGAAGGTACTCAGATTCACCTGGATGCTTGGCTTCCAGTGATGACATGATTTTATTAATGTCCATAATCAAATAATTTAAGGTCTGACAAAATGAAATATTTTGTATATGCAAAGATAGAAAATTACCTGTATCGTCAAAGAGTTTTACCCGAAAATTGACTCTTTAATTGAATTTTGTTAGTTTTTTATCAACTCTCAAGAAAGATTTGCAAAATCGTGTGAAATTCCGAATTTTGTTTTCTGTTTATATAAGCTTAAAAGAAGATACCATGCTCACCAAACTAAGAATTAAACTCCGTCAGCTGTATTTCAAGGATACGCAGTTTGCCAACCTGATGACCAAGCGCATTTTCAACGTGTTGCTGGTGGCCAACCCTTACGATGCGTTCATGCTTGAAGATGACGGCCGCATTGACGAAAAGATTTTCAATGAATATATGAACCTGAGTTTGCGCTATCCCCCTCGTTTCACGCAGGTTTCCACGGCAGAAGAAACCTGGGAACAGTTGCGCAACACCATGTTCGATTTGGTTATCTGTATGCCGGGTTCCGACAACAGCGATACCTTCGACATTGCCCGTGAAATCAAGAAGCAATACCCCCATCTACCGTTGGTTGTACTGACTCCTTTCTCGCACGGTATTAAGGAACGAATGGAGCATGAAGACCTGAGCATCTTCGAGTATGTGTTCTGCTGGTTGGGAAATACCGACCTGCTGGTGTCCATCATCAAGCTGATAGAAGACAAGATGAATCTGGAGCATGACATTAAGGAAGTCGGCGTACAGATGATTATGCTGGTAGAAGATTCCATCCGCTTTTATTCCTCCGTATTGCCCAACCTCTACAAGTTCGTTCTCCGGCAGAGTCAGGAATTTGCCACAGAAGCCCTGAACGAGCACCAGCGAACCCTTCGCATGCGCGGACGTCCTAAAATCGTATTGGCCCGTTCCTATGAAGAAGCTACGGAACTATATAATAAGTATCAAAATAATGTGCTCGGTATTATTTCCGATGCCCGTTTCCCTCACGGGGATGTCAATGACCCGCAGGCTGGTGTAACCTTGCTGCGTGAAGTCCGCAAACGCGATCCGTTTATACCTCTTATTCTTCAGTCGGCTGAGGAAAGCAATCGCTGCTATTCACCGGAGTTGGATGCCGTATTCATTGATAAGAACTCCAAGAAGATGAATATCGACCTTCGTGAGGCGGTGTCAGACAACTTTGGTTTTGGTGACTTTATTTTCCGTGACCCTCATACCATGAAGGAAGTGGCCCGTATTCATAACCTGAAGGAGCTGCAGAATGTGATATTTGCCATCCCTGCCGAGTCTTCCTTTATCATATTAGCCGCAACCATATTTCGCGCTGGCTGTATTCGCGTGCCATCTTCCCGGTAGCCGAATTCTTGAAACAGATTACGTGGGAGTCACTTCAGGACATCGATGCCCACCGCCAGATAATTTTCGAAGCCATCGTAAAATACCGCAAGATGAAAAACCAGGGAGTGGTAGCCGTGTTCCAGCGCGACCGTTTCGACCGTTATTCCAATTTTGCCCGTATCGGTGATGGTTCGTTGGGAGGAAAGGGACGCGGCCTGGCTTTCATTGACAACATGGTAAAACGCCATACAGAGTTCGATGAGTTTGATAATGCGTCGGTCATGATTCCGAAAACCGTAGTCCTCTGTACCGATATATTCGACGAGTTCATGGACTCCAACCAGTTGTACCAGATAGCCTTGAGCGATGCGGCCGACGACGTGATTCTCCGTGCCTTTCTTCGTGCCAAGTTGCCCGACCGGCTGGTAGAGGATTTCTTTGCTTTCTTCGATGCGGTGAAGGCACCGATTGCCATCCGTTCCTCCAGTCTGTTGGAAGACTCCCATTACCAACCCTTTGCCGGAATCTATTCCACTTACATGATTCCCTATCTGGACGATAAGTACGAAATGCTCCGTATGTTAGGCGATGCCATTAAGGGAGTATATGCTTCCGTATATTATAAGGATAGTAAAGCCTACATGCAAGCCACCAGCAACGTGATTGACCAGGAGAAAATGGCCGTCATCCTGCAGGAAGTAGTCGGCACCCAGTATGCGACCGCTATTATCCGGCCATTTCCGGAGTAGCCCGCTCTATTAACTATTATCCGATTAATGATGAACTGGCCGAAGAAGGAACCGTTAGTCTGGCTTTGGGATTAGGAAAATACATTGTCGACGGTGGATTGACTTTGCGTGTATGCCCTTACCATCCTACACAAGTACTTCAGACCAGCGAAATGGAAATCGCCCTGCGTGAAACACAGACTCGCTTCTATGCCCTCGACTTGAAGAACCTGGGACAAAACTTCTCGCTCGACGATGGATTCAACCTGTTGAAGCTCCACGTAAAAGATGCTGAGGCCGACGGAGCCTTGAACTTCATCGCTTCTACCTACGATCCGTACGACATGGTGATACGCGATGGTATTTATCCCCGGCGGCCGCAAGCTGATAACCTTTGCCAATATCCTTCAGCACGATGTGTTCCCGTTGGCCCGTATCCTGCAGTTGGCACAGAAATACGGTCAGGGTGAAATGCGCCGTCCGGTAGAAATCGAGTTTGCCGTCAATTTTGATGCCCGTACAAAGAGCGGCATCTTCTATCTGTTGCAGATACGTCCGATGGTTGATGTAAAAGCCGGACTGGATGAAGACCTGAGCGTGATTCCCGATGAACGCTTGTTGCTCAAGAGTGAAAATTCATTGGGACATGGAGTGATGGACGATATTCAGGATGTCATTTATGTCAAGACAGAAGGTTATTCTGCATCCAATAACCAGTTGATTGCTTATGACATTGAGAAACTCAACCGTCGTTTCCTCGATGAAGGGAAACACTACATACTGGTCGGCCCCGGACGCTGGGGAAGCAGCGATACGTGTTGGGCATTCCGGTGAAATGGCCCAACATTTCGGCTGCCCGCATCATTGTGGAAGCCGGACTGACCAATTATCGGGTAGACCCCAGTCAGGGAACCCACTTCTTCCAGAATCTGACTTCTTTCGGGGTGGGATACTTTACCATCAATGCCTATATGAACGATGGTATCTACAACCAGGCATTGCTCGACAGCATGCCGGCGGTAGAAGAAACCAAATACCTGCGCTGGGTACGGTTTGAGAAACCTTTGTCCGTCAAGATGGACGGAAAGAAAAAACTCGGTGTGGTAGGGCTGCCGGAGGAGTAATTAGTTTAATACATAAAAAACGGGATGCTTCAATCATGAGGCATCCCGTTTTTTTTAATGTAGGAAATATTATAACTTGACTACCAGCTTCTTGCCTGAATAGTTTACTTTCTTGTCAGCTTTAACCATGACGGTTTCTGCTGACTGCTTGCCAGGCTGCATCAGCGTGATGCGGAAGTTGCGGCGTTTCAGCATCTTGGGGAATTCACCATTGCGGTCGCTGATGGTCAGTGTGCGTGAGGCATCGTCCCAGCTGAACTTGATGGTGGAGAACATACCCTTTTCGTAGTTATAGTTATCAAACTCGTCTTCGTAGAGCACGAATTCGCCATTGGCTCCCGGGTAAACGCAGATGTCTAGGTTATCCCATTTCTTTTCAGTAGAGTACTGTACTTTCAGACCAAGCGGAAGGATACTTCCTGCTTTGATGTAAAGTGGCAGGATGTCAACCGGACATTCGCGCTGGATTTCCTGACCGCCTGTTACAGTTTCGTTAGTCCAGAAATCAATCCATTGAGAACCTTTAGGCAGGTAGACTTTTACCGGAGCAGAAGCTTTCGCTATGTCGGGCACGGTAGTAACCCCCTTGTTGCCTTCTACTTTCTTGGTGTAAAGCGGTTCTGTTACCGGGCATACCAGAATGTTTTTACCGAACATGTATTCATCGTCCAGCAGGATAGCCTTACGGTCGTTGGCAAAGTCCATTACCAGTGGACGCATCATGGTACCGTCTTCCTGTACTACAGCCCCGTCTAAGCTATATATATAAGGTAAGAGACGATAGCGAAGTTCAATCATACGTTTCTGTGCATCGTAAGCCCAGTCGCCTTCTTTACCGAAGAGGTCAATTTCATTCATCATCGGTGAAGAACAATGGTTGCGCATCAATGGCATGAAGCAGCCCCATTGGAACCAGCGTACATGCAGTTCTTGATAAGCAACGTTAGTACAGTCATTGTTGTATTCCCATCCGAAGAAACCTCCTAAGTCCGTGTTCCAGAACGGAATACCGCAAAGTGTGTAGTTCAGTCCGGCCGGAATCTGCTGACGGAGTACATCCCAGCTTGATACCACGTCGCCGCTCCAGCTCAGGGCACCGTAGTGCTGCTGACCCAGGTAACCGGAACGGGTCATCTGGAACACACGTTTATCGTCCGATACGGCACGCTGGTGTTCATAGATACCCCGGTTGTGGTCCAGCGGGAACGCATTGTGTACGGAGCGGAAAGAACCATCGGCTGTCATCAGGTCGAAGTCGCTTTCTTTCGGGTTCAGATGGTCGGGTTCTGTAGAGTCGGTCCACCAGGCATCGATGTTCATTTTATGCAGGTGGCTGAGGTAACGCCAGTACAGGTCGCGGGCATCTTTGTTGAACGGGTCGTAAGGATGTGCACCCGATTTCGGAGGCCATGTCTCAAATTTCAGCAAGGCTCCCATTTTGTCCAGTTCCTTGAACTGGTCGGTCCATGGTCCGAAGCTGGCCCATACGGAAATCATCAGGTGCGCATTGTTCTTATGTACGTATTCCACCATTTCTTCCGGGCTTTTGAAGCGAGGTTTCGGATAGCGTGCATTCTTGTCTTCTCCATTCGGAAGGTAGCGAAGTGCTTCCTTGTCGTCCATCTTGTTGATGTAGCGTGGATTCACGAATTTCATGGCATTCCAGTTGGAGTCACATCCCCAGTACTGCCAGTCCTGTACGATACCATCCAGCGGAATCTGAAGTTTGCGGTATTTGTCGAGTACGCCGCATAGTTCGTCCGGACTCTTGTAGCGTTCGCGGCACTGCCAGTAACCCATGGTCCAGAGCGGGAACATGGTAGCCTTTCCGGTCAGGTCACGGATGCAGGCGATTACGCCATCCTGTGTGCCGTCTTCGTACAAGAAATAATAATCGGAGCAAAGTCCTACCTGTGAAGAGAAAGATGTTTCATACGGCGTATCGCTGAAGTCAGAGATACCTGGATTATCCCAGTACACGCCATATCCTTTTTCAGATGTAAAATAGGGGATACAGATATTGGTATTGCCGTTTGACAGGTGAATTTGCTGGTTGCGGTGGTTCATGGCTCCGCTCTGGCGTTGTCCTAATCCGTAGATAGCTTCTTCCGGTTCAAGGCTGAATGCCTGGCTGACAGTAAATGCGTCACGGTTTACGTCCTTGCGCGGAATGAAATTGGTACCTTCCACTTTTTCCTTTAGCAGTGTTTCCCCTTTCAGGTCGGTGTAAGTCACCTTTCCGGTAACCACGTCGAGTGTCACTGTCATTTTTCCGGAGGTCATGCATACCGTGTTTCCATTCTGTTTGTAGGAGATTTCTACCTTTTCCGGAGTCTTGATGACCGGGATAACTTTTCTTTTCGGGCATTTCAGCCGAAGGATACTTTACGATGCGCACAATAGAAGGAGAGTAGAAAATCACTTCCCCGTTCAATGTGGGTTGTGCGGTCTGGAACTTTCCTCCCTGAGCGGTCTTTTCAAAAGTCTGACCGAAGGAAGACAAACAAGTGGCCAGTGCAGCAAGAAATAAAATCTCTTTTTCATGTTGAACAAGTTTGTTTTTCGTTAAATCTGAATACAAATGTAAAGAGATTCTTTTTAGAGCAGGAGAACAGAATGCGCCAAAGAGCGGTATGAAATGCTTCAGAGAGGGGTCTGATTCATTTTTACCCCTCTTTTGATTCAGATGTATCCCCTTTTTCCTGCTGTTTCTGAAACTCGCTGGGGGTCATTCCATATTCTTCCTTGAAGCAGGAAGTAAAATATTTCCGGTTGTAATAGCCTAATGCCAGGGCCACTTCGTTCACGGTGGTATGAGGATCTTTTAACATGCGGCAGGCATGTTGCATCTTCACGCGACGGATATATTCTAATGGAGTAAGCCCCGTAATGGCCTTGAGCTTGCGGGTCAATGTGGAGCGTGACATGTTGACTTTTTCTGCCAGATGCTGCACATCGAATTCGGCTTCACTCAAATTATCTTCTACTGCTTTCAGGATATTTCCTAACAGAATTTCATCCAGTTTGGCAAATTCCATTTCTGAAATACGGACTTCAGTTTGCGGAACAGGCTTTTCATCCAGATAGGAACGCATTTTCATCAACTCCGCGCTGTCGGCATACAGTTCTTCATTTTTCAGCTTCATCCGGCGGAGGTAGAAACGAAGTCCGACAAAGATTCCGGCTATCACTACCCATATATAGAAGGCGATGGCCCATCCTGTCTGGTAGAAGGCAGGCAGACGCTCAATGTGAAGTCTCGTGACTTTCTCGCTCCATATTCCATACCCGTCGGTCGCCTTCACCTCGAATACGTAGTTTCCGTGAGGCAGGTGCTTGTAGCTGACGGTATGTTGTCCTACGGTGGTGTAGTTCCATTCTTTATCCAGTCCGACCAGACGATAAGCATAACGTATTTTGCGGGCATTCAGGTAGTCAAGAGATGAAAAATGAATCTCCAGATCATATTCGTCCGGCTTGAGTGTCAGAGAATTTCCGTTCACTATGGGTTTGCCCATGACGTACAGTCCGGTGATAACGTCGGAATATCCTTGCTGGGCTGGTCAAGGCGGTCGGATGGAGTTACTGCACAGATGCCCGGAATGCCACCGAAATAAATCCGTCCGTCGTGTCCCTTACAGATGGCTGTAGGAATGAACCGGCGGAGCAGCATGGAATTGTCGGTGGTAAGATAGGTGGAAAACGAGTGGTTTTTCGGATTATACTCAATCAGTTTCTGGTTGGTGTCTATCCACAAATGGCCGTATACGTCAAACTCCAGCTGGTTGACAATATTTCCGTTCAGTTCACACAGCCGAGTATGATCCGTCAGTTTTCTTGTCTGCACATTCAAGGCATAGACTCCTCCTTCCTGCGTACCCATCCAGATGAGGCTGTCTTCCTGCACACTCAGGCAGGTGATAGAGAGAGGAGAAAGAAACTTTCGACATTCTCCCTTGGGAGACAGCTGATAAAGCCCTTTATTCAGTGTTCCAATCCATAGATTCCCCCGCTTGTCTTCCTTGATGGCACTTACCAGTCCTAATGTATCGCAGACCGTATGCCATTGGTTGTTGTGCAGAGAAAAGCAAACAGCCCGTTGTTGGTACCTGCCCAGAGTGTGCCGTTACGGTCCTCGTAAGTCTGGGTAAAATGTCTTTGGGCCTTTTCCGGAAGGCTCAGGGTGCGGAAGTGCTTCATTTGCATACCTTCCCGTCCGAGTTCATAGATAAGGTTGCACCCTTCAGGTATCACCCATACATTTCCTTCCCTCCGGGCTTCGGTCATTTGCTTGATGGAGCCGAGAGAAAGCGTTTTCAGCGTGGAGAAGTCGTGGTAGAGACTGACTGTATGGTTGGACAGGTCGTACAGCCCGAGTCCTGTTCGTTCCTGTGATATCCACATCTTGCCTTCTCCTGCATCGCAGAGGGCCATGATGGCCGGTTGAAAGCGGACCCGCTGTTGTAGAGCAGGCAGAGCAAATTCTTCCGGAGCGTTTTCCGTAAAATGGATAATGAAACTTTTTCCGTCAAAAGAGGCTACCCAGAGGTTTCCGTCTTTGTCTTGATAAATTTCATTCAGCATGTTTCCATATTCAGCCGGCAGACGAAAATCCGTCTGGCGCAAGCAGCGGCGGGCTTCATCGTAGCGCATGGCTATCAGAGAACTTCTGGTAGTCATCCAGAGAATTCCTTCGCGGTTATCCTGCTCCAGGTATAAGATGTCTCCTTCTGCTTCTCCCATAGGATTTACGGGAAGTGGAGAGTAGGTATAAATGGAATCTTTGGGTGCGGAAGGGTCGAAGAGCAACAGACCGTCGGAACTGGTGCCTACCCAGAAATAATTATGAGTGCGGTCCTGAACGATGCAGGTCAGGTTTCGTCCTGAAGGCGGATTGGCATAACGGGTAAAAGTGTCTGTCTTTTTATCGTAGCGATAGATACCTTCCCTTCCTACGGTAATCAGAATCTGTTTCTGCCGGCTTTCGCAGAAACCGGCCATCCATGAGGGTTTTCCTTCATGGTCGTATAGCAGGTAGGTTTTCTGTAATTTCCCCTCAGTGTTGTATCTCAGCAGTTTATGCCCCGTAGCTATCCACATAGCCCCGTCGGATGTCTTTCGTATGCTGTAGATAAAACTTGTCTGTAGCCGTTCAGCGTCCAACGGTGTAACTTGTCTGCTGGTTTTGTCCAGCATGTAGGCTCCATGGTCGGTTCCAAACCAGATTCTTCCCCTTTCATCTTCGGCAATGGACTGGATGGTGTTGTCATTCAGCAGTCCCGGGGTATTGATGTCGGAACGGATGACGCTAATCTGGTATCCGTCGTCGCAGCAAAGACCGTTCACTGTGCCATACCACATCAGTCCTTCGCTGTCCTGAAAAATGCGGTGTATGGCACTGACCGGAAGCTGGGGCAGGGAAGGCACGGGAGTAATCCGGATATTCGAAGCGGCTTGTATGGTAATTTCTATCAGGCTGAAAATGAGTAAAAAACAATATCTTTTCATGGGCTTTTTCAGGACGCTAAAAAACGCAAGTGCGTTTGCTCTAAACGCAAGTACGTTTTGATTGAAACGCAAGTGCGTTTGCTCTAAAACGCAAGTACGTTTTGATTGAAACGCAAGTGCGTTTTACCTAAACACAAGTGCGTTTTCCTTTAAACGTAAGTGCGTTTTTTCAGGTATTTTGAACGAAAATCTCTTATGATTTATAATCGTTTGTTTATTAATGCTTTATCCGTTGTTTCGATATTCAAGCGGGCTCATTCCTACATAGCGTTTGAAGTATTTTCCGAAGAATGATACATTGGCAAAATTCAGTGAGTCGGAAATGTTCTGGATGGAAAGCTGGGAAGACTTCAATTGCGATTTGGCATCCATGATGACCATGGACGAAATGATGTCCACACAGGTTTTTCCCGTAATCTGTTTTACGGTAGTGCAAAGATGTGCGTGCGTAATCTGTAGCTTTTCAGCATACCAGGCTACGTTTCGTGTCTGATTGTAATGTTGCATGACCAGCTGGGCAAAGTTGCGACAAATCAGTTCACTCTTTGACAACGGATGCACTTCGTCAGTCTTGTTCCGGTAAAGCATGGATATACCTTTATGTATGTCGGCATACAGATTGGTCGCGATTTCCGGTCTGATTTTTTCCGGAAGGAATTCATACATCTTGATAAGCAGCTGCATGTACTCTTCCATCATTTTGGCGCTTCCGGCTTTAGATTGATAACGGGACGCCCCAGTGTGATGTACATCGTATCCAGAAAAGAATGCGACTGAAGATTGTGTTCCATAAACTGAGAAGAGAATCCTCCGAAGTAGATGTTCAGGTCTCCCTTGATGTCGTTTATCTGAAAGATACTTCCTGGTGTAAGTACGATAAAGTCGTTGGGCTCTACTGTTATCTTGTTGAGATTGACCGAGGCTTCCACTTCTCCGGAAGTACAAAGTACGAAAATCTCGCATTTCAGGCGCACCGGATAGTTTCTGTACAGCCCCAACAGCTCTTTGCTGATGCCGGTACCTACCAGCCATTCTTCGGGCAGGTCTATTTTAGGTAATTCCTTTTTCCATTTTATTCTGTTTTTTATTTATTGCATGCTTCCACCACTCTTGTTGTCTCCGCCTGCCTTTACGTCATCATTTGTAATGCTACGCTGTGTCTTTTTCACCTGGGTTTTCAATTCGCCGAACCGCCAGCTGATGCTGATGCCGTATCTGCGTGAGGGATAACTGTTTTTTGACCATGAGCGGAACGTGTCTGTCCATACCTCATTGCTATAGGAGTTGTATTTCTGGAAGATATTGCTGGCAAAAAGCGAAATATTCAGCCGTTTGTCTTTCAGGAAAGAACGGTTCAGGTTGACACCGTAATAGTAGAAGGAAGAACCTTTTCCTTGCAGGGATATGTAAGGAGTGCTTCCTCCACCGTAAAAGCTAAGACGCAGCTCCCAGGGGATGGTCTGCTGTATGTTGGCAAACACCTCACCGGCAAATCCACTGTTGCGTGAGTTCAGCTCCTTACTCTGGAAGTCGGAATAGCTTCCGCTGGTATTGAGTGAGAGGCGGGTGGTGCTGCCCGGGTTCCAGTTCATCCATAAGGCCAGGCGTGTACGCTGACTCTTGCCTACATTGCCGTAGGTATTCTCCTGTACCCCATTGTTCATGAAGGAGTAGCGCTCAATACCGTTGTTGGTAAACGTATAAGTAAGGTTGGCATTCAGGCTGAACTTGGCACTGAAGGTATTGAAGGTCATTCCAAGAATGTGTGCCTTTTCCGTGTCCAGGTCTGGATTACCGTAGCTGATGGAAGTCGGGTTGCTGGTATCGCGGAAAGGATTCAGGTACCATATTCCCGGACGGTTGATGCGCATGTTGTAGTTGGCACGCAGGGTAGCGCTTGTACCTAACATATAAGACAGATTCAGGGTAGGAACCACGTCATCGAATCCGGCTTTGAAATTGCGTTCGGGCATATAGTCGTATTCCACGTCCATGAACGTATGCTCGTAGCGCACACCGGCTTTTGCTCCGAATTTCTTCCATTTCAACTGATAATCAGCGTATGCTGCCAAAATGTGCTGTCCCTGCTGGTATTTGCTTGAAAGATCCTGGCTGGTTTCCATTTCGCCTTGGCCATTTTCCAGGAAATACCGACTGTCACTGTAATTTTCACGGAAAATGTATTTCATACCGGCGTCTATGTAGTGCTTTTCATTCAGCGGATTGACATAATCAACCTGTGCCGTATGCTCTGCCGTATGCGCATCGTTGTCGAAATACTGGTGAAGCAGGTTGAAGGGTACATCTTTCATTTCGTCATAGTCGGTATCGGCTTCATTGTTGTTCGGCGAGTTGTTGAACTTGTAGGACAACGTGAGGTATTCTCCTTTCCGTTTAAAAGAATGTTGGTAGTCAGCATTGATACCGATGTTTCCAAACTGACTGATTGACCGGTTGAGAGTCTGGTAGCTATAGCGCTCCTTCCAGTCATTGTCGCTCATGATGGTATGCGAATCGCCGTGTGTGTCAAATTTCCCTCCAAAAACATTGGCTGAAAACGTAATCAGGTTCAGGGTGTCTATCTCATAACTTCCTTCAATGTTGCCGAACTGGAAATTCCCTGTACTCTTGGAAGAACCTTGTGTCAGCAGATGGCGGTAGTCGGTAGAGGTGAAATCTTCACGCTCGCTGTCAGAAAGACTGCGAGGCTGGTTCTGATGGTTGTATGAGTAGTTTCCGGTGAGGGTAAGCTTTCCTACCTGCACTGTTCCGTAGCCATATCCCGACAGTCCCATGTTATTGACATTGGCTCCGAGCGTAACATTGTATCCCTGCATCTTGGCATCGGTTGTAATGATGTTCAGGATACCTCCGATACCTTCTGCGTCGTATTTGGCTCCCGGTTCCGTTATCACTTCGATGGACTTGACCGAGTTGGCTGGCAGACTGCGGAGCACTTCCTTCGGGTTGTTGCTCATCAGCGTATTAGGCTTCCCGTTTACATGTACCTTGAAATTGCTGGACCCGTTGACTTGTATGTTATCCTCTCCATCGACGGTGACGAGCGGTACCTTTCGCAGCATTTCGAGGGTAGTGTTGGTTTTGGAGTCAGGATCATCTTCTATGCTGTAAGAAATTTTGTCAATTTCCGCTTTTACAAGGGGTTTCTGGGCTACTACTTCCACGCCTTTCAGCATTTGGGCATCATCACAGGTATAAAGTGTGCCCAGGTCGGCCACCCGCTGGTTATTGGTGATGCTAAAACGGCGGACCACTGTACGTTTTCCTACCGAAGTGATTTGCAGGGTATAATTCCCGGTTTGCGGTAATTTCTCCTGAAATTTTCCTTTTGCATCGGTCACATTCATTCTGACCGGTTTCTCCGGTGATTTGTCAAGCGTAATGCGTATGGTGGCATAGGGTTCGCTTTCATGTGTCAGTGAGTCGACAAGTATACCTTTCACGGAAAATTGTGCGTGAATATTACAAATGCTTAGAATCAGAAATGTAAAGATGCCTGTAAATTGTGCAAGAATTTTGTGTTTCATAAAATAAGGTGTGTGGTTGCGGTTTTTGGTTTCTTGTTTGTTTCAAGTTGCCCAAAGATAGGGAAAAATAAACTGCTTCTGTAGGTGGTAAATTAAAAATATGAAAAGGTGTGATAAAAGAAGTAATGGTATATTTTAAAAATAGACCATTGATGGGCCGTAAAAGTGCTACTTTTTAGTTAATTATCAAGGCTATTTGGACATTTTCTTTTTGCATGGTTTTAAAATACAGCCAAAATAAATAAATAGACTTGTGAGGGTTTGGGAATTGGTGTTACTTTGCACGCGGAAAAAATAGTGTTTTCTGTAGACAAAATGAAAAAGGTTTATTATGGATTGTTGTCCTTTTTTCTTTTGTAGGCCTAGTGTCCTGTACGAAGGATGAGCCGCAAAGTTCGCTTGAAGGACGTATAGATGTGAAAGTAAGTACTGATCAGACTCTTTTGGGTGAAGCGTCTAGATCTGGTGAAGAGAAAACTATCCCGGATATAAATGATTTTGGCTTGACCATAGAGTCATTGGATGGGAAAGTATTTAATTCTTGGGAAAGTTTTGCAGACTTTTCTCCTATATCAGTCGTGGTAGGTACTTATACGGTAACAGCCTCGTATGGTGATGCGGAGGCAGAAGGCTTTGATGCAGTGAGCTATTTAGGGAGTACAAATGTAGAAGTCCGGAGTGCAGAAACGTCGGAGGCTTCAGTGACTTGTGTTATTAATAAGGCTAAAGTTTCTATCGCTTATACGGATGAGTTTAAGTCTTATTTTAATTCCTATAGTGCTTATGTTAGTTCTTCAAAGGGAAATAAGGTGACTTATTCTGCTGATGAAGTGCGTGGTGCGTATTTCGTGCCGGGCGATTTAGGGGTGTATCTGGAGGTTACCCGCCAGGGAGTATCTAAAAAAGTGACTTTAAATCCGAAGAATTTTACGGCAGAAGAAAAACATGAATATCGTCTGACCATGGACGTGGATGCAGCTACCGCTTCATTGAAAATTATATTTAATGATAATCCGTCTTCAGAGCAGAATGTGGAAATCAATATTTCGGATGAAGCGTTGAATGCGGATCCTCCGGTATTTACTCCGTATGGATTTACTTCAGGAAATACACTGGAGGTATTGGAAGGAGCAGCTTTCACTGAAAAGCTGGAAGCTTATCTGAATGCACCGGCTGGACTGGCTAAGTGTGAACTTGTTACGAACTCTGCTTCTTTGAAGGAGCAGGGATGGCCGGAAAGTGTAGACCTGATGAATCTGACGACCGAGCAATCGCAGAAAATGACTGCTTTAGGTCTGCAGACTAAAGGATTGGGAGTTAATCATGATAAAATAGCGTTGATTGATTTCCAGCAGTTGGTGCCTAATCTGACTTGTACTTCTGAAAATAATGAGGTGCATACGTTTACGTTGAGAGCTACGGATGCATTGACAAAAGTTTCTGAGGAATTAAAACTGGTTATTGAGACTCGCAATAATGGTTTTGCAGTAGAATTACCGGAAACCGTTCCTTATGCAAGCACTTCTGTAACTTTTACACTTACGTTGGAAGGTGATGTTTCCAAGGTAAAGTTCTATTATGACCTTTCGGATACAGGAGTTTATCAGCCGTTTAGTGCAGAAAAAGTACAGATTACAAGTGAGAACACCAAGCATACTGTAACATTGACCTATCCGGAGTCTTTGACTGATACGGAACATGATGTCAAATTGAAGGCAGAATTTGGTGTAAAGGTAATAGAAAAGTCATTTAAGATAGAAGATCCTGAGTTAACCTTGTCATTGAAGAATGGAAATGCGGATGTGTGGGCAAAACATGCTGATTTTCAGGTTATTGCATCTCCGAAGTCGCGTGGTTCACGTACTGTTTCCACATCAACCATAGAACTTCAATATGAAGAAAGTGAGAATGTGTGGAAAAAGTGGGATAATATGAAGTTTGATGGGATAAATGGCTTTACGGTTAATGGGTTGACATCAAACACTTCTTATAAATTTCGTGCTGTTTATTGTCAGGATGTTTACTCTAATGAAGTGGCAATAAAAACAGAAGAAGAACTGACTATACCCAATGGAGGTATGGAGGATTGGTCTCAAATAAAGTAACTGAGGATGGAGTTAATTTATCTGGAAATGACCTGGTTTATTGGGTTAAATGGTATCCATGGAGCGAGTCTGATGATGCATCTAAGGGATGGAATACTTTGAATCAAACTACAACACAATATGGAGCAAACCTTCTTCTTTTTGGGATTGCCAACATCTCCTTATGTTGGATGCTGTTATACTACAAATTCAGGAACAGTCAGAACAGAAGATAAACAATCTGGTTCTTATGCTGCCTTGATACGAACGGTTGGATGGGGAAGAGGTAATACTGCTGCTGTGTTTAGTGGCTATATGGGTACTTGTGAAAATGTAACACCTGGAGAACTTTATTTAGGGACATATAATGTAGAAAAACATATACCTGAATATGGATATGCTTTTTCATCACGTCCTATGGCTGTTCAGTTTATGTATAAGTACAGCCCTAAAAAATTCAGCAGATTGGTTTGTGGTAACTGTGGAAGTTAAAGATGATACAGGCAGTGTAATTGCTGCTAAAACTGTTACTAAGACTGGTACCGTGGATATTTATACTCAAGAAATAATAAAATTGGAATATGAGGTTCTTAAAAAAGCGGCTGTCCTTTCTATAGTGTTTTAAATCTTCGGGTAATGAAAGTTGCTGGGAGGCTAATACTGATAATTTAACTCCCCCTCCTGGTTCAAAATTTATCTGATGGAGAATATTTAGGTAGTCAGCTTTATATAGACGACGTAGAATTAATTTATGAATAAAAATAAAAATGCCGACATATATGAAAAATATTTTTAATCTGTTTTACATTGATTGCAAGTACTTTATTGTTTTGTGCCTGCCATATGGAATCGATGGAAGATATTGTTAATGCAAAAGGAAATTTAAGTTTGTCTTCCATGAAAGTGGGTGTGAATTTAGATGTAGATGTAGTATATTGGGATTCACGTGCAGAGTCGGAAATCGATTTAAGCAATTATATAGTGACAATATACGATAAGTATTCTCAACGGGCAGGGCAATGGGTATATAGTGAGATGCCGGAAATCGTGTCTTTGGCAGTGGGTACTTATACGGTGGAGGTAAAGTCGGCAGCGGAACCTTCCAACGGCTTTGATATTCCTTATTATAAAGGAACGGCAACTTGTGAGGTGAAGGAAAATCAGGTGACAGAAGGACTTGAAATTTCTTGTAAACTGGCGAATATGTTGTTTACGGTAGAATATGATGAATCTTTTCAAGATAAAATCTCAGAGGATGTAGTAACAACGATTACTATAGGAGAAAATTCCTTACAGATTCCTGCATCAGAAAGCCGGAAGGCATATTTGATTGCTCCGGATAGTGAAACGGCTTCTATGGAGGTCAGTTTGAAAGGAACAATTGATGGAGAAGTGATAGATTATAGCGAGCATTTTGATGACGTGAAAAGTGGGGTACATAATATAATTAAGTATCAGTTTATTCCGGTGAGTGATGGCAATACAGTTACAGCTGGAGGTGCCTTTAATATTTCAATTGCTATAGATTCTTCATTGACAGGTTCTGATGAATCGGTCAGTGTGAATCCGGGTCCGGAACCGGGTATTGATGATTTCCCGACTGGAGGTGGTGAAGGAGATAATTTACCAACTATTGTAGGGACTATTTTTAATGGAAATTCATTTGATATCAGTAATGATGTGCTGGAAGTTCCTACAAGCACAAATGAGAATAATCCTTTACCTTTACAGGTAACACTTTCGGCAGCCAATGGTATAGCTCATGTGTTTGTGACTATAGATTCAGAAACATTGACGGAAGATATTTTAACCGGTGTTAATTTAGCTGCAAGTTTTGATTTGGCGGAACCCGGTGAATTGGAAGCTGGATTGAAGGGGCTGGGATTTCCTACTGGGGATGCTGTTGTGGGACAGACAACGATCCTTTTTGATGTGACGGGCTTTACTCCGTTATTGGGCTTGTATGGAGCTGCATCTCATAATTTTATTATTCGATTAATAGATCAACAGGGACTGGAAGTTACACAAACCTTGAAAATTAAGAGTGTAGAATGAAAGAAAGGTTGTATTACATAACGCTTCTTACCGGCATCATTCTGGGGCTGGTTGCATGTAAGAAGGAAGCTGGATTTACGGAATCAGAAGGAGCCTTGAAACTTTCTATTGGCGTTTCAGATAAAGTGCATGTGGTTTCCAGAAGTCTGTCGGCAGAGGAACAGACAATTTTGGAACAAGACTGTAAGGTTCGTATTTATAGTGGAGAGACGTTGGTTCAAAAATACCAGGGAATAGATAATGTGCCTGCGCAAATTCAGCTGGTAAGTGGTGATTATTCGGTGAGAGTTACTGCTGGAGACTCCGTAGCAGCTTTCGTTTGAACAGCGTTTTTTGAAGGGAAAAAGGATTTCAGTATAGAAAAAGGTGCTGTAAGTACCGTAGAAGTAATTGTGGTATCGCCAATACAGTGGTAGCCATTGTATGGGATGAATCTTTGAAAGAAATTTTTAAAGAGGATTATCAGGTAACTGTAACTTCGTCTACGGGGGAATTGGTATATTCATCGGCGAATGCAAACGCCAAAGGCTATTTCAGTCTGCCGGAAGATAATCGAAAACTTACTTGCAAATTTCGTGCTACGACATTAGGGGGGGAAAACTTATGAAAGCTCTTCTGAATTATCGGACTTGAGTCCGGCTACGCTTTATAATCTGACTTATAGCTACAAAGATATGGAAGTCGGACCTACCGGGAGGGGCAGCTTTGAATATCAAGGTAGAAGAAGTTCCTTTGGGAGATACATATACCATTACATTAAAGCAACGTCCCGTGATTGTCTGTAAGGATGCAGACGGACAGTTATATAATTTAGAGCAACCCATGTATTTGGAGCTTAATACCCAGTCTAATTGTAGTATACAAGTGTCTACATCTTCCGCTTTAAAAAAAGTCTGATATTCCGCAATGAACGTTTCGTGGGATGGGGAGGAAGTGATAATGAGTTGGATATTCTGAATCTGAATGAACAAGATGCGGAAGCATGGAAAAATGTTGGTATTTCAGTTTCTGAAAAGAAACAGTCTTTGAATGGAGATGTTTGTACTGTTTGTTTTGCCAAAGATTTAATGGCAAAGATGACGGCAGAAGAAGGGAGTGTAGAAACCACTATTGAGGCTGTGGATGCAGAAGGAAAAAGCCGGGTAGCTGTCTGGAACGTTGTTGCTTCTAATGCTACCGTGAAAACGAGTGAAACGAAACCGTATGAAGTGTGGACTTCGAAAGCCACTTTACATGGTGAAATATTGATAGATATGCTCTTTTCTCCTAAGTTCCGTTATCGTATGAAGACGGAGTCGTCGGAATGGATGATGGTAGACGCTGATTTATCAGAAAAATCCTTTAGCAAAGAAATTACAGGACTGACACCGGGAACTACCTATGAATATCAGGCAATGGATGGAGAACAGGTCTCTTCTGTGACTTGTGAATTTACAACGGAAACAGAATTTCAGCCGGAAAATGCTGGATTTGAATATACGTCTGGAAGTTCTCCTATTTTAATATATGGAGATAAGCAGTCAATGTGGTGGGATACAGGAAATCATGGTTCTGCAACAATGAAGAAAAAATGTGACTACTCCAGATACTTCGGTAAAACATTCAGGTAACCAATCAATATTGCTTTCGTCTCAGTTTGTGGGAGTTTTGGGGATTGGTAAGTTTGCTGCCGGAAATCTTTTTGCGGGTAAGTATCTTAATACTGACGGCACAGATGGTGTATTGGGATGGGGACGCCCTTGTACAAGTCGTCCAAAGGCTTTGAAACTTTGGGTTCGTTATGAACCTGGAACAGTAGATAATGGAGGAAGCCACATTGCCAATGGGGTAACCGATCAAGGAATTATTTACGTGGCTGTAGGTGATTGGACTGGACAAGAAGGCCAAAATGATGATGGGGGAGTTGAAACTTGGCCGTTTGTGGTTAAGACGAAAGACCAGACTTTGTTCACTACCGAAAAAGGAACTTATTCTGGAGATGGTACTATAGCATATGGTGAAAAAATCTTTACAGAAGCCTATAAAGAGGGTACGAATTTGAAGGAACTGACCATAGAATTAGATTATAATAATTATGGAGGCGATCAGCGTAAACCGACTTCCATTATTATCGTAGCCTCTGCAAGTAGATATGGTGACTATTTTGAAGGAAGTGGGGCCAGCAAGATGTGGCTTGATGATATGGAATTGATTTATGAATAAAGATAACTTAATTTAATTTGTGAAGAAACTGTTATGTATAATATGCCTTGCGTGTATTGCCTTTGGGGGGTATGCGCAAGGCGGTCAAAAGAAAACTTCCGCCAAAAGTCTTTGTCCCGAAAGGACAATGGATTGCCGGAAGTTCAGTGTCGTATTCAGAACATACGGAAAAATAACTATGATTTTCTGGTGGTAGAAAAAATTAATTCGGACGGGTATTCTTTTAAATTGAGCCCGATGTTTGCCTATGCCTTGAAAGATAATATGGCGTTGGGAGGACGCTTTAAATATGGGCGTACATTGGTGCGTATGGATGAAACTCAGCTGAACCTGGATGATGAAAACCAGTTTGACATTAACAATGTCTATCAGTTGAAGCATTCCTATTCCGCCATGGCGATTTTCAGGAATTATATTCCTTTGGGAGACAGCAAACGCTTTGCCATATTTAGTGAAACGCAATTGGAATTCGGTGGAAGCCAGTCGAAGGTGGCCAATGGAAAGGGAGAGGCACTGACCGGTACTTATTCCAAGTCTACGGATCTGGCCTTTGGGGTAGCTCCGGGTATGGTGGCTTTTATCAATAACTATACGGCTGTGGAAGTAAGTATCGGTGTGCTTGGAGTGAACTTGAGCAAAAAAAACGTCAGGTAACCAATCAGGTAGAGACGGGAGAGCAGTCGTCTACTTCTGCGAATTTTAAGATTAATATATTCTCAATCGGATTGGGAATCGCATTTTATTTGTAAGCATGATGAAGGTATTATATATAAGCATATTTTTGTTGGCTTGTTTGGGATGTTTGCAGATGAGTGCTCAAACAAATGAAACGGTTTCTGCCGTTCGGGGAGATTCTCTTGAACAATATAAGGTGGTGATAGTGCATGATACAGTGTACGTGCCGATACCGGAAGCAAAGATGCCGGTCGATTCTTCACGGATTATTTATACCAAACCGATAGGGCGTTACGACCGTGGGATTACCAATTACCGTTTTATCCCGAAAAGCAAATGGATTGGAGGTATGACCATTTCGGTGTATAACTTTGAAAGTGACAACAGCCGGTTGCTGTTTTCGCTGCTGAAGGATATTGATTTGAACCTGCGTACCTTGTCAATAAAGCCGTTTGTGGGCTATGCGATAAAGGATAATACGGTGGTCGGCTTGAAATTTGGTTATTCCCGTATTTCCGGAGGAATCGGTAATTTATCCTTGAATATTGAGGATTTGGACATATCCTTGAAAGACATAAAGTACACGGATGACTCTTATTCCTTCAGTCTTTTCCATCGTTCCTATATCGGTCTGGACCCGAAGGGACTGTTCGGACTTTTTAATGAAACGACACTGGGATATAGCACAGGGTCTGCCCGTTTCTCACGGGGGGGCGGATGAGAACTTGAAATATACGGATACTTCCGTCAACCAGCTGAACATCGGGATTAATCCGGGAATTGCCATTTCCATTATGCCGAATGTAGGAGCCGAAGTCTCTTTTGGAGTGGCAGGCTTTACATACAACTGGGAAAAAGCAGAAAAAAAGTTCGGGTGAAACCGGAAAGCGTACGAACAGTGGAGCGAAACTTAAAATCAACTGTTGAATATTAATATTGGTATAACGGTGTGTATCTGATGGAGAAGA
>ENA-OQAL01000046-OQAL01000046.1-human-gut-metagenome-genome-assembly--contig:-NODE-46-length-27951-cov-4.391461_pt1 | contig 27951 bp, 36 predicted proteins | sample MGYA00242491_ERZ504519 | MGnify/ENA primary metagenome ERZ504519 (study PRJEB26092, sample SAMD00036260) | human gut metagenome | host: Homo sapiens | study: EMG produced TPA metagenomics assembly of... | reverse complement strand
TTACACGGTAGTACACTCACTCTTAAATATTACTACAATGGAGAAGTAGATGAAGTGTATGAATTAAAGTACTTGAACTATCTTCTTCTAAAGCGGTGTTAGAAATACAGATTAAAGAAACTGACGAAAGAGGCGCTTATGAGTACTATAACAAGATGACCTATCAGAAGCAATAATCAGCCACCTAATAAAGAAGGCAGCATTTGAAGTAACATTCACTTGCTGCCTTTTAGTTCATTTCCTTCTCTTCTTAACTAATTTATGCTTATCCTTCTTAGCTGAATTTGAGAATAGCTGTTCTAACATTTCCCTTGTAATAGGTAAGTATGTTACTTCTGTGAGTTTGGTTTCTTTAATCTCTTGTGGTAAATAATGAATTGTGTTAGTCTTCTCTGTTACTCTCATATTAGAATTAATGTTAATAGATTAGTGATTGATTTATCTGCTACGAAGTTACAAAGAAAGGGGGGGTGTGAACATAATGTAAGAATGGGAATCTTAAAATAAAATGATGTAAAGTTGCTTATTAGCGTTTAATCTATCATTGCTCAAAATATCCCTTTGGATGAAATTGGAGTATTATGGTTTAATGGATAAGTGGGAAGGATAATATTGACTGGAACTTGTTTGGGTAAAGTCAATTTGATATGTTTAATAATGAATAATGTTTAATCTAATTGATATATGATTTACACTGGTGTAAACCATAGTGTAAACCGCCACCAATTGATGTATAAAAGAAAAAGGCACCCAAGAGTGGAAGCCTCTCAAATGCCTTATTCTTATCAAGTAGCGGGACCGGGATTGAACCGGGGACCTCATGATTATGAATCATGCGCTCTAACCAGCTGAGCTATCCCGCCATCATTTCGTGATTGCGGGTGCAAAGATAGAGCAAGTTTTTGAATTACGCAAATTTATCCTCTCTTTTTTACTCTTTTTTCTAAGAAATTCCCGACAATTCCTTCTCCAGCATAACAATAACTACCTGAAATACAAGCATATTATTTATTTGAAAAAATAATATCAAATAGTTTTTGCCAACAGTCTTTCCGCCTCACAAGTTCTTAAAAGCGAAGAAAAAAGCTGAAAAAAACTCTTCAATCATTATGGAGTAAACAAAAAAATACTTTTAATTTGCCGCCGTTGCTAAAAAATACAAATAAAAAACACAAGAAACATCATGAAAAGAAAAAACACAAATCGAATATCCGCTCAATCCGTCTTCAAGCGTCATTATATGGAATGCCATCAGCAGTACGGCTGGTTTGGAGCGCTGGTTTGCCGACCGCGTAACCAAAGAAGGAAAACCTACACTTTTCGCTGGGGAAAACAGAAACACGTCAAGCTATTGTGGTAAACAGCCGACCTGAATTTTTTATCCGCTTCCACTGGCTGGACGATGAAGAAGCCAAAAGCTATTTTGAACTGAAAATCCATTACAATGAATTGACAACTGACCACACACTGGAAGTTACAGATTTTGCAGAACCGGGAGAAGAAGAGGATGTACGCAACCTTTGGGATTCACAAATCGAAACCTTAAAGAGAGTTTTCGGAGTATAAATCTATAAAATATACAAAACTTATTTTGCTGTCCGTTTTTTGTGCTACTTTTGCATACTGATAATATAAGACAGGAATGCTACGCATAACAAAAAACTTGATTATATTTCGTTTTAAAGAGTTTTTCTGCTGCTCTTTTCCGGGACATTCTTTATCTGCCTTTTCATTTTCATGATGCAGTTTCTATGGAGATATGTCGATGAATTGGTCGGAAAGGTTTGGAAATCAATGTTCTTGCCCAGTTTTTCTTTTTATCGGCACTGACATTGATTCCGTTGTCTCTTCCGCTGGCCATTCTGCTGGCCGCTCTGATGACTTTCGGTAACTTTGGAGAACGCTACGAACTTCTGTCCATGAAGGCAGCAGGAATTCCTTTGTTTCGCATTATTCGTCCGGTTGTATTGTTTTGCATGTTTTTAGGTGTCATGTCATTCTTCTTTCAGAATGTCATCGGCCCCAAGGCACAGAAAGAGCTTTGGACACTGCTGGTATCCATGAAGCAAAAATCGCCGGAAGTGGATATTCCGGAAGGGGTGTTTTACAGTGATATTGAGGGATACAACATCTACGTAAAGAAAAAGACCGTGATACAGGCATTCTGAAAGACATTCTAATTTACAACTTCTCTGACGGATTTGAAAACGCCCATATCATCTGGGCAGAAGAAGGTAAGCTGGAACTGACAGCAGACAAAAAACATTTGTATCTGCACTTGTACAACGGAGAGCAATTTGAGAATCTGAAATCACAGTCCGTCATTTCCCGCAACGTTCCCTACCGCCGAGAAACGTTCAAGGAAAAGCATACCCTGATTGCTTTTGATACGAACTTTGAAATGGTGGACGGTAACTTCCTGAACCAGCGTTCGGACATCAAGAACATGAACGAAATTTCCCTGGCTATCGACTCACTCAACATGTATGCCGACAGTGTGGGACGCGCCATGTATTCGGATGCCATGAAAACGACTTACCGGAAGCCTGTTCTTTCCAAAACAGACTCTACAAAAATGGAGAAAGAACATCTTGCCGTTATCAATACAGACAGTATTCTGAACGGTATGACTTCTGCCCAAAAGCTGAAAACGCTGAATACAACAGAAATGCGACTTTCTTCGCTCATGTCGGACTGGAACATGAAGAGTTATATGACCCGAGATGCTGACAGCAACATCCGTCGTCATCAGTCGGACTGGCATAAAAAGATAACTCTTTCACTGGCTTGTATCATTTTCTTCTTTATCGGAGCCCCCTTGGGAGCCATCATCCGTAAAGGAGGACTGGGTATGCCAGTCGTCATTTCCGTGTTGATTTTCGTGCTTTACTACATTATCGACTCCGGAGCTACGCGTGTGGCCAAAAGTGGAGAGATGAACATCGTGTTAGGTACATGGATGAGTACCATCATACTGGCTCCGTTAGGCGGTTTCCTTACTTACAAATCAAACAAAGACTCTGTGGTTTTTAACATCGACGTGTATGTAAACTTCTTCCGCAAGCTGTTCGGAATAAGAGTATCACGCCACGTTTTCAAGAAAGAAGTTATTATCCACACACCAGACTATACTCGCATCTGTCAGGATTTGGACAAACTTTGTCTGGAATGTGAAACTTACGGAGAAAATCATAAGTTATTAGGACCACCGAATTATTATCAGGTGTTTACCAACAACAAGCATGATGATGCCATCAAGGAAATCAGTCTGCAAATGGAAGGACTCGTAGAAGAAATGTCCAATACGAAGGACGGAGTATTGCTGAATTTATTGAACAATTATCCGTTCTTATCTGTAAAAGCTCACAAGAGCGTATCAGACAACCGCTGGCTGAATCTACTGATTGGAATCATTGTTCCGGCCGGACTGCTTATCTGGCTGAACATCTGGCGCTATCGCGTGCGCCTGGACAAAGATTTGAAACCATTGTCAAGAATAACCGCGACATACAAGAAAGAATCAAAACAACATTCTAAAACTATCAATATCATTATGGAGAAAATCAAACTGAATACAATTGAAGAGGCAATCGAAGATTTCCGCAAAGGAGAATTCGTCATCATCGTAGACGACGAAGACCGCGAGAATGAAGGCGACCTGGTAGTGGCTGCAGGACTGATTACCCCGGAAAAAGTAAATTTCATGCTGAAACATGCAAGAGGTGTACTTTGCGCCCCTATCACTATATCACGTTGCGAGGAACTGGATTTACCACATCAGGTATCCAACAATACGTCTGTATTAGGAACTCCGTTTACCGTTACCATCGATAAACTGGAGGGATGTACTACAGGTGTATCGGCTGCCGACCGTGCTGCTACAATCCGTGCCTTGGCTGATCCGACTTCCAAACCGGAAACATTCGGTCGCCCGGGACATGTCAACCCCTTGTATGCACAAGAAAAAGGTGTATTACGCCGCGCCGGACATACAGAAGCCTGCGTAGACATGGCACGCCTGGCCGGTTTATATCCTGCTGCTGCCCTGATGGAGGTTATGAATGAAGACGGCACCATGGCCCGTCTGCCGGAACTGAAGAAGATGGCCGACGAATACGGTTTCAAACTGATTTCCATTGCCGACCTTATTGCTTACCGTCTAAAACAGGAATCACTGGTAGAAAAAGGAGTGGAAGTAGACATGCCTACCGAACACGGTCATTTCCGTCTGATTCCGTTCCGTCAGAAAAGCAACGGTCTGGAACATGTAGCTTTAATTAAAGGTACATTCTCGGAAGACGAACCAGTACTGGTACGTGTACATTCTTCATGTGCTACCGGCGACATCTTCGGCTCTATGCGCTGTGATTGCGGCGACCAGTTGCACAAAGCCATGGAACAGATTGAAAAAGAAGGAAAGGGAGCCATTATTTACCTGAACCAGGAAGGACGTGGCATCGGACTCATGGAAAAAATGAAAGCCTACAAGTTGCAGGAAGAAGGAATGGATACGGTAGACGCCAACATCTGCCTGGGCCATCAGGCCGACGAACGCGACTACGGAGTAGGTGCTCAGATTCTGCGTGAAATCGGTATCCACAAAATGCGCCTGTTGACCAACAACCCAGTGAAACGCGTGGGACTGGAAGCTTACGGACTGGAGATTGTAGAAAACGTACCTATCGAAGTCACTCCCAACCCATACAACGAGCGTTACCTGCACACCAAAAAGAAAGAATGGGACATACCCTACATTTCAATAAATAAATAATTAAGAAGAATTATGGAAACAAATAATTTAGTAAAAAGCTATGCCAGCAAGGCAGCCCAGACTGCTTTGTTCCGCAGCGTATATCTGTGGATGACACTGGCACTTGTCATCACGGGCTTGTAGCCATGTACATAGCCAAGTCGTACACCCTGATTGAAACCATCATGCAGAACTCCATCATGTTCTGGGGATTACTGATTGCTGAAGTAGGACTTGTGATGTATCTTTCTGCCCGTATACACAAAATCAGTTTCACCACGGCTACCCTTCTGTTCATCGCCTATTCGGTATTGAACGGTGTTACCATGTCCGTATTGTTCCTGATTTATACGTTAAGTTCCATCGCTACCACTTTCTTCGTGACAGCCGGTACATTCGGAGTAACCGCCCTCTACGGGTACATCACCAAGAAAGACCTTACCCGTATCGGCAGTCTCTGCCTGATGGGAGTCATCGGACTGATTATCGCTTCGCTGGTCAATATGTTCCTGCACAACTCGATGATGGACATGATTATTTCCTATATCGGCGTACTGCTCTTTGTGGGGCTGACGGCCTACGACTCACAAAAATCAAGCAACTCCTGTCGCACGATGACATTGAAGTCAACGAAACCACACAGAAGATTGCCCTGATGGGAGCCTTGACACTGTATCTTGACTTTATCAACCTGTTCATTTACCTTCTCCGGATACTTGGAGACAGAAAATAAACTTTTAGAAGCTAATTTCTTTTATATGTGGAAGAAATTAGCTTCTTTTGCAAAAAATTCCAATTTTAATAACACAATAACATGAACCAACTTCAGATCGTTTGAATAGCCTGTCGCCTTCAGCTACATTGGCTATGTCACAGAAAAGTAGTGAACTTAAAGCTCAGGGGGTTGACGTAATCAATCTGAGCGTGGGAGAACCGGATTTCAATACACCGGATCACATTAAGGAAGCCGCTAAAAAAGCTATTGACGAAAACTACTCTCGTTATTCTCCAGTTGCCGGATACCCGGCTTTGCGCAATGCCATCGTGGCAAAATTGAAAAATGAAAACGGTCTGGAATATACAGCCGCTCAAATCAGCTGTGCAAACGGTGCCAAGCAGTCTGTCTGCAACACCATCATGGCTTTAATTAACAAAGGTGACGAAGTAATCGTTCCGGCTCCTTACTGGGTGAGCTATCCGGAAATGGTGAAACTGGCAGAAGGTACTCCTGTCATTGTACGTGCCGGTATTGAACAGGATTTCAAGATTACTCCTGCTCAGCTGAAAGCAGCCATCACTCCGAACACTCGTGCCCTAATTCTTTGCTCTCCGTCTAACCCGACTGGTTCAGTATACACCAAAGAAGAATTACAGGGACTGGCTGAAGTATTGGCTAAACACGAACGCGTAATCGTTATCGCTGATGAAATTTACGAACACATCAACTACATTGGCAAGCACCAGAGCATTGCTCAGTTTGCAGAAATCAAAGACCGCGTAGTGATTGTAAACGGTGTGTCTAAAGCATACGCCATGACCGGATGGAGAATCGGTTTCATAGCCGGACCGGAATGGATTGTAAAAGGTGTAAACAAACTGCAGGGACAATATACTTCAGGTCCATGCTCTGTATCACAGAAAGCTGCTGAAGCAGCTTACACTGGTACTCAAGCTCCGGTAGAAGAAATGCGTAAGGCATTCGAACGCCGCCGCGACCTGATTGTGAAACTGGCAAAAGAAATTCCGGGATTCGAAGTAAACTTCCCGCAGGGAGCTTTCTACCTCTTCCCGAAATGTGATTCTTTCTTCGGCAAGAAAGACGGCGACCGCATAATCAATAATGCAGACGATCTGGCTATGTACTTGTTGGAAGTAGGTCACGTGGCTTGCGTAGGCGGAACTTCTTTCGGTGCGCCTGAATGCATCCGTATGAGCTATGCTACTTCTGACGAAAACATCGTAGAAGCTATGCGTCGTATCAAGGAAACATTGGCTCGCTTGAAATAATAAGCTACAAATTACATACAGACAAAGCAGTCTCGGATAACTCTGAGGCTGCTTTTTTTTTTTATGTCCTTCCAATCACTTTAGCATTTTCCACAAAACGCAAGGACGTTTTCAATTAAACGCAAGTACATTTCATGTCAAACGCCTTTGCGTTTTTAATCAAAACGTACTTGCATTTCAGTTCAAACACAAGTATGTTTTTCCAAGCCTCCTCAAGAAACAAAAAAAAATAAGGGAATTCTCCAAAAAGAATTCCCTTATTGTGTGTCATACAGACGATTCGATTATCCCAAGTGAATTGCTTCAGAAGGACAAACGTCAGCACAAGTTCCACATTCTGTGCAAGCGTCCGGATTGATTGAATATTTATCACCTTCTGAGATTGCTCCAACCGGGCATTCATCGATACAAGTACCGCAAGCGATACAATCGTCACTAATTACGTAAGCCATTGTAGTAAAAAAGTTAAGTTATTATTAGTCCTAAATTGATAGTGCAAAGTTAATCTTTTTCCAATCAGTTGTCACATCCACTTTGCATTTTCTACCCAATTTATATCATGTCTAAATAGTATCAATGCAAAATGGACTGATACATCACCTGCTGCATTCGCGTACGTATGTTATAACGAACCAGGTTATTCTGTTCATAGACAGAAGGATAGGTTCGGTTGCTCAAAAACACAAAAATCAACTCGTTATCCGGGTCTATCCACACGCAAGTTCCCGTGAAACCTGTATGTCCAAACACCGAAGCTGGCGCTTCTGGACTACAAGGACTGTTGTCCGTATGTTCCGTATCGGGTTTATCAAAACCTAAGCCCCGCCGACTGTCACGCGACTTCAATGTAGTGAAAAGCTCACAAGTTGCCCGGCTAAGGTATCTCCGGTCACCGCAGATTCCTTTGTCCAGCCACATCTGTGCTATTCTTGCCACATCCTGCGTAGTAGAAACAAACCGGCATTTCCGGATACGCCACCCATGAAAGCGGCCGCTCATCCTGCACAAATCCCTGCAATTTGCCCCCACGGAGGAAATCAGTCTCTACAGAAGGTACAATCTGCTCCTTCGGGAATTTACGTAAGGGCAAAAAGGCTGTATGACGCAGTCCCATCGGGGCATAGAATACGCTATCCAAATACATATCCATTGGCATACCCGCTATCTTTTCCACCATTTCTTTCAGCAGCATAAAGTTCAGGCAACTGTAACGATAGGACTTCCCCTTCAAAGGAAGTTTTACAATCTGCTCCACTATATTCTTACTGAAATCACTTCTCAAGAACAAACTGTCTGCTACCTGAAGCGGATATTCAGCAGAAGGAACATGCGATACCCACTCCGGATTATAACGGAAATCATTGCAGGCATACACATTCTCGGCCAGTTTCAACGTGTGATTTTTATCGGGCTTCTTACGGAACAGCCCTCCTTTGCAGGACTTCATATCCACAGCTTCCTCATAGAAAGGCCAGTAGGCAGGTAACCCGGATTCATGGAAAAGTAAATCCTGGACCGTAATACGCGCCTTATCCGTTTTTTTCAGTATAGGCACATAATCTGCTACCCGGTCGGTCAGTCCGAATTTTCCCTCATCATAAAGCTTCATCACTGCCAGCAGCGTAGCCGTGACTTTCGTCAAAGAGGCCAGGTCATACAAGCTATTTTCCTTGACCTGTTCCTTACCCTCATAGGTATAACTACCGAAACACTTGTTGTAGACCGGAAGACCTTCCCGCAAGATCATTACATGACATCCTGGATAAGCCTTCAGCCGGATACCTTCTTCTGCAATACTGTCTATCTGCGACAATATCGAAGCGTTCATCCCCACATCCTCCGGACTATATTGACGAGGAGTTTCGGGGTCGACAGTCAGTCCATCCCCAGCCTTAAACAGTCCCGACAACGGAATAGACAAACGTCCGTCAGCATACGCATTGTCTAAGAACAAATCGGCCACATGACGCTGCACAAACTTCTCATCAGAATGTGCCAGTATTACAGTAGAAGCATGACGAACCACTTCCGGAATCTTTTCCAGCATCTTCATATCGCCAAAGCAAATCAAAGCCAAAGGCTTGTCTTTGGCCAGCTTTTCCAGCAAAGCTGCATACGGTTCCACCTTATCGGTATGTAAGGCCACCAATACTCGCTGTGTCGGGCGCAAACGTGCCTCCACGGCATCCAATGAATCTACATTCGCATGCAGCCAGCCAACCGGAAAAGTCTGCTTCAACTGATGATAAAACGGATAAGCTTCCGACAAGGAAGGAGAGACACTCAACAGCACCGTACCTGATACAGATAAATCAAGCGGAACCAATGACGAAGAATCCTTCAGTACCGTCACTGCCGCTTTTGACAATTCCTGCTGAAGCGACAGAAGCTCCGGCGTTACCAGTTTTTCTGCAAGTCCTTCTTCTTCCACTTTTTCCAGGAAGAAAGTCCCAGCGCATATTTAAATGACAGTACTTTCCGGCATTTCCGGTCAATATCAGTTTCCGACAGACGACCTTTTTTCAGCGCCGACATCACACCGTCAATTTTCTTTTTTCAAATTACGAGGAGATAAAACCACATCGTTTCCTGCTATCAAGGCACGGGCACACACATCATCATGCCCGGCAATGCCTTTCATCTCCAGGGCATCCGTCACCACCAGTCCATGAAAGCGCAATTCATCAATCAGTGTATGCATAATTACCTCCTGCGAAATGGAAGCAGGTCCGTCACCTAAACTCGGAGCATGCAAATGACCTACCATCACACCGCCAATTCCCGCCTCAACGGCTTTCTTAAAAGGATACAACTCGATACTATCCAGACGAGCGCGATCAAAGTTCAATTCAGGCAACGCATTGTGTGAATCAATTTCTGTATCTCCATGCCCGGGAAAATGCTTACACACCGCCATTACGCCATTGTCCTCCAATCCTTTTACATAAGCTGCCACTTTTTCGGCCACCCTCTTCGGGTCACTGCCAAAAGAGCGGAAATTGATTACCGGATTATTGGGATTGTTATCCACATCGGCTACCGGTGCAAAATTAATCTGCACACCTATCAGACGACACTGGCGAGCCACTTCTTTACCATATTCATAAAGCAATGAATCATTCTGTATACATCCTAACACACGATTGTAGGGAAAAGAAGGGGTATCTTTCAAGCGCATTCCCAATCCCCACTCACCATCAAAAGTCACCATCAAAGGCACCGACGCATGAGCCTGGGCATAGTTGGTCATCTGCACCTGCTTCCGAAGTTCTCCACCGGTAAACAACAGCCCTCCTACTCCATAATCATCGACCATCTTTCGCAAAACATTCTTGCTGTATTGGTTTGTCACCGGCTGGAGAGTATAAATGAACAACTGACCCACTTTCTGTTTCAGCGTCATTTTCTCCATCTGCCCGTCTACCCATTTCCGGCAGGCTTCCGTGTCGTGTACCCGGCTCAAGAGCGCAGGTTCTTGTGCAAAGAGACTAGTCGAGGCCAGACAAACACACAATATACACCACAAAATCCGTCTTTTCATTCTATCCTATCTGTTTAATTTTTCTGCATCTTGACAACCATACGCCCGACAAATGCCGCACTTTTTCCCATCTGCTGCACAGGCACCTCTATTCCGTCAAGATTCTTATAAAAACTCCGGAACTTCAAAGAAGGAATGAGAATGTCCGCCTAATACAATGTCAATGTTACGGGTATTCTCTATCAGTTCTATATCCGAATAAGGTTCACCTTTCCATCCTAAATGCGACAGGCAAATCACCAAGTCACAATGTTCCTGGTTCTTCAGCAAGTCGGCTACACGCTGGCCTTCAGACACAGGGTCTTCAAATTTTACATTCCCGTAATTGGCATGCGCTACCAAACCGTCAAGTTCCGGTCCCAGTCCAAACACACCAATACGTATTCCATCGCGTTCAATGACGGTATACTCCTTCACCAAACCTTCCAGCACGGTACCTGTCACGTCATAATTGGCACATACAATCGGGAAGTTGGCCATCTTGAACAAACGGGCCATATTGTCCAGGCCAAAATCGAACTCATGATTTCCAATCGTACCTGCATCATACCCCATCTCGTTCATCATCTTGATTTCCACCTCTCCCTTAAACAAATTATAATAAGGACTTCCCTGAGAAAAATCCCCGGAATCGAACAGCAACATATCTTTGTGCTCACGGCGCTGTTCTTTCACAAAAGCCGCCCGACGCAACACACCCGCCTTTCCGGCCAGTACCGTATCAGGGAAATAAGAAGCAAAGGGTTCGATACGACTATGCATGTCGTTCGTATGAAATATATACAATTCTTTTACCGACTGCGCGGCCACCACACTCACCAGCAGGCACGCCAGACATAAACAATATATCTTTTTCATCTCTTTTCTATTTTTCAATTGGACGCACTTACTTTTATTCTTCCTTCTACCTGCGAAGTCACAAATTGTCCTTTCTGCTCACACTGCTTTACATAGTCAAGCAACAAATTACGCAACAACGCATCTTTCGGGAATATTTTGGAAGAAGCCCGACGGAACGCTTCCATCTTATCATTTCCCTCGGCCAGATAATCTATGGTAGCTACCGTATAGGTTTTCTTTGCATCAATCTGCCGGCCATTCACCTTTGCTTCCAAGAGGTTTCCCTCTCCATCTATTTTTTAAAGCGGCGCCACTAATTCCCTCGCCATGTACAGAAGCTATTTGTCCGAACAACTCCTTCAATGTGGCCCCGTCCATTGTCAGCACACACAAGGCATTCTCAAACGGAGCAATCTCATACACCGTTCCAAAGGTAATTTCACCTTCAGGCATTGCATTCCGGATACCCCCCATATTCATGACAGCTACATCAGCCGGCTTACCAATCGCCCGCACTGCTGCCTGACGAAGTACATCGGCCATCAGATTAGACAGCGGAGACTCCGGACGGTATGCAATCAGGTTCTTTGCCGAATGTCCGATAATCGGCGACATAATACTATCTACTTTCTGCTGATAAGGTTTCAAGATATTCAACGCTTCGGCATCCGGTTTACGGTCGTACACATCAGTAATGGCCACCCTTCCGCCTTCCACACCTGCCAGCGAATAACCTGAGCTACAGCTGGCCAGCAGCCACCCGGCCAACACACCGGCAACTGCACTTTTTACAAGTCTAACATTGAGATAATTCATAAAACAAGGTTTATTTGCAGTCAAAAATACGGAAAAAAGGAACATGCTCAAAAGAATGATAAAAGCTATCCAAAAGACTTCTCATTTTTTAATAAAATAGGTAGAAAACATTTGGCTAGCTCGCAGAAAAACACTAACTTTGCCCCGCTTTCGCGCAATCGCTGTCAAAGAAGAGTTACTTGATATGTTGCGTTGTAACGATCAAACAATTTAATTTATTACAAAACATGGATTTAATTAAAATTGCAGAAGAAGCATTTGCTACTGGCAAACAGCATCCTTCATTCAAAGCTGGTGACACAATCACAGTAGCATACCGTATCGTTGAAGGTAGCAAGGAACGTGTACAGTTGTATCGCGGTGTTGTTATCAAAATTTCAGGTCACGGTGAAAAGAAACGTTTCACTGTACGTAAAATGTCAGGAACAGTGGGTGTTGAACGTATCTTCCCATTGGAATCTCCGGCTATTGACAGCATCACTGTCAACAAAGTTGGTAAAGTTCGTCGCGCTAAATTGTACTACTTGCGTGCACTTACCGGTAAGAAGCCAGAATTCAGGAAAAACGTGCAAACGTGTAATTCAGTATTCCCTGAAAAAGACAAAATAAAAGGAGATACCATTGGGTGTCTCCTTTTATTTTGTGGATACGTTAAATATCATCTGCAACCGGACTAACAAAATCACGCTAAAAGTCCTGTAATCCTCTGTATAGAAAAATTTCTTATACACTACACTGGTAGGTTATTTCTATTGAAATACTCCCTTCAAATCATTGTACTCAAAGGTTAATCACCCATTTAGAAATACGGTCTTCTGATTTGAAATCATTCCCTCTATCCCATAATACAACAAAAAAGGCCGCCTCATAAGAGACAGCCTTTTTTCATATTTATAAAACTATTACTGACGCTGAGTAGCTGAATAGTTAATCTTCAGTGCGTATGCCTGACGAAGAGCCTGTTTTACTTCTGTTACGATACCCATCTTGGTTTTTGCATCCACCTTCAGGGAAACAGTCATAAACGGTTTGTCTTCCTCTTTCATGTTTTCACGTTCCTGATAGATGTAGTCCTGAACTTCTGAAGATTCAGCGAATTTATCGTTCAACTGAATACGGTCGGTAGTACCCATCTTTTTCTGGAACTCCGGCATCGGTTTACCGATGTAGATGAAAGACACCAAAGATTTCTTTTCCAATTTTTCCAACTCTGTAGCCTGAGGAACCTTGAACTGAACCTTCAATGTAACTTCACGCATGGTTGTTACAATCATGAAGAAGAACAACATGGTAAAGATAAGGTCAGGCAAAGAAGAGGTATTCAACTCCGGCATGCCACGCTTACCAGTCTTATTAAATTTTCCCATGATTATTTTCCTCCATATTTTTTAGGTTCTGCTTCAGAAATCTTCTGCGGATAATAGTCTGTGATAGCTTTCTGTTCATCTTCAGAACATTCAGCGAATGTTTTACCGAACTGAGACTGAGCCAATTCGTTACGCAACTCATTGTAAGCTGCTACCAATTCGTTCTGAACCTGAATATAAGCATCGTAGCTAGTACCCACGTCATTCTGTACAGAGATTACATGCTTTTCTGTAATCATTACGTCACCGAAGAACGGAAGATGTTTTGCATGCTTTTTCAGGCAAGTTCTCATCGTTATTCGGATTGGCAATGAATTCTTTTGCCTTTTGTCTCAACTGTCTGATATCAGACCATTCTCCACCAACCATCAACTGGTCGTCTTTGTTCAAACGAACCTGAAGAACGTTTCTTTCCTTTACAATAATATCATCTTTCTGCTCCTTGTTTTCAGGCGGAGGCGGCAAACGTCTCGCCAAACCACGGTCAGTATCCATTGATGTTGTAATAAGGAAGAAAATAAGCAACATGAAGGCAATATCGGCCGTAGAACTTGAGTTAATTCCGGGCACTGATCTTTTCTTTTTTTGCCATTTGACTTACTCCTTATATTTTAATTAAACTTCAATGATGATATTATTTCTTCAAAATTCCAGACAAGTTAATCAATGTACCGATAGCAGCCAAGCCGAACAATACATAAGTAGAGTACAGCAACATGTCTGTTACCTTCAACATGGTTACATTGGTATATTCTGTACCACCACCCATAATTACAGTTTCAGAAGAACCGATATTATAAGTAACGATCAGCAATACGATTAAAAGAATCAGTCCGATCAAAGACTTGATAGCACCTTTCGGATTGTCTTTCAAAGCTCCACCAAACTGTGCGATAGCTCCTATGAGTGTAGCAACCACAGTTACCGCGAACATACCGTACATCAGGTACATCAGGGCTGGAGTGTTAGCCGGTTCAACCAAACCAGCTGCATTTGTTTCGCTGTATCCTACTCCGTAGAACATGCCCAACACTACCAAAATCAGTGCGATGCATACATAGAATACGTAGTATGATACTTGTATGATAATTAGCCATTGTTCTTATTATTTTTGTATTTCAAGTTGTACTTCATGATCATATCAAGCAATGTGATAGAAGAATCTTCCATCTGGCTTGTAATAGCTTCAATCTTAGACAAGATATAGTTATAGAATACCTGAAGAATCAAAGCAACGATCAAACCGAAGATAGTAGTAATCAAGGCCACTTTCATACCACCTGCTACAACTGTCGGAGAAATATCACCAGCCTGCTGGATTTGGTCGAACGCCATAACCATACCGATTACAGTACCCAAGAATCCCAAAGACGGAGCCATAGCGATGAACAATGTGATCCAAGAGCATCCTTTTTCAAGGTAACCAGCCTGAACACCACCGTAAGAAACAACTGAACGTTCAACTACGTCCAAAACCTTCGTCGATTCTCATCAAGCCCTGATAGCAGATAGAAGCAACAGGACCACGAGTGTTACGGCAGATTGTCTTAGCACCTTCTACATCACCTTTTTCCAAAGCAGCTTCAATTTTAGCCATCAATTTCTTCACGTCAACTTCAGCCAAACTCAAGTAAATAATACGTTCAATACAGAAAGCCAAACCAAGTACCAATGCGATAGCACCAAAGACATGAAGCCTGCGTCACCTTCGATAAACTTAGTCTTTAATTCTTTGTGCAAACCACCTTCTTCAACAACTGCAGGTGCTGCTGCTTCATCAGCTGCTGCTACTTGTTCTGTCTGAGCCGGAGCTGCTGTAGCTGTAGAATCCTGAGCCATAGCTGTCTGAGTCATTCCAAATGAGAGGACTCCCATCACTGCAAGAATTGCAAATAAATTTTTTCATTGTGTGTCTAATTTTAAGATTAATTAATTAATAGTTTGTTAATTGTTTTTCTCTTTTTTCGCGGAGAGAACGGGATCGAACCCGTGATACGCTTTTGGCGTATACACGCTTTCCAGGCGTGCCTCTTCAACCACTCGAGCACCTCTCCTTTTTAATCAGCCGGAGCCTCATTTCAGCCATTTTTGTACCCCGCGCTGATTTCAGTCACAAATGTATTCTTTTTTTCGTCTTACATAACATCAAGCCTGCAAAAGTTTACTTTTGAAGTCGAAATTAATAAACTTTAAAAACTTTTCTCCGCATTTGTGAAGACTTTTAAAGCATTTTCTGTGGTTCGGGAGGCGATTTCCGACAAAGGTACTCCATAGATTACCGAAAGACATTCTGCCACCTTCACCAGATTTGCACTTTCATTCCGTTTGCCACGATAAGGCACAGGAGCCAAATAAGGTGAGTCGGTTTCGAGCACGACGCGCTTCAAAGGCACATTCTTCAATACTTCGGGAAGGGTACTTTTTTTGAATGTAACCACTCCGTTTATACCTAACATAAAAAATTCGTACTCCAACAGCCGTTCTGCATCTTCACTAGTGCCCGTGAAACTGTGGAAGATTCCCCGCAAGGCTCTATGCTTGTAACCCGACAATACCTCCAGCAGTTCCGGATAAGCTTCCCGGCAATGTATAATAAGAGGCAGATCGTATTCCAATGCCCACTTCACCTGTTCTTCAAAGACAATCATCTGCTCCTCACGGAAGGTCTTGTCCCAATACAAGTCAATACCCACCTCACCTATTCCATAAAAGCAATGAGAAGAAGAAGTCAGATACCCTTTCACTTTTTCCAGACGTTCCTTCCAACCGGCATCTACCGATGTGGGATGAAAACCAATCATCGGGTAGCAGCAATCGTGCGCCTCACACAGTTTGAGCATAGCCTCGACCGTCGTATCATCAATGTTAGGCATAAACAAGCGGGTTACTCCTGCTTCGACTGCACGAATCACCGCCAGTTCACGGTCGGCATCAAACTCTTCAGTATAAAGATGGGTATGAGTATCAATCAGGGCGTTCATATCTTTACAATTTACGGTCCATTAAATGACAAACAAACTTCTTCAGTTCTTCTTTAAGAGAGGATTCCACGTTTACCTTATCCAGCAACTCCAGTCCTTCCTTATAATAGGCATCAATGCGAGCCTGACAAAGTCCAGGAACTCCTACCTTATTATATAGAGCTGTAACCGACTGGATTTTTTCTTCAGCCACGTAGTCCGTAGCACGAAGCCAGTTCAGTAACGTTTCCTTATCTTCTCCTTCAGCCAGGCTCAAGGCGGTAATCAGCATAAAGGTCTTCTTATTGCAAAGAATATCTCCTCCAATCTTCTTTCCAAAGACAGCCGGATCACCATACACATCCAGGTAATCATCCTGCAACTGGAAAGCCAGTCCCATCTTAATGCCAAAATCATAGAGCAACTGCGCATCCTTTTCGGGAGCACCTCCCAAGATGGCACCAATTTTCAAGGCTGCCGCAAGCAACACGGAAGTTTTCAGACGAATCATTTCGATATACTCGTCGACCGTCACATCCAGACGATGTTCGAACTCCATGTCCCACTGCTGTCCTTCGCATACCTCAAGGGCGGTACGGCCAAACACTTCCATCACGCGTTCCACACATTCAAGCGACATTCCTTCATCATGACTGATAAGCAAGAATCAGCATTGCATCCCCGGAAAGGATAGCCGTATTCTCATCCCACTTTTTTATGTACCGTAGGCTTGTTGCGTCGCATATCCGCCTTATCCATCAGGTCATCGTGCAGCAAAGTAAAGTTATGATAGGTTTCAATGCCTGCTGCCTGTGAAAAGATACGGGTCACATCTTCCTTATATAAATTATAAGCCAATAGCATCAGCACCGGACGCAAACGCTTTCCGCCCAACCCCAATACATACTCAATCGGTTCATAAAGTCCCATCGGCTCCCGCATATAAGAAAGGTTTCCGATATATTCGTGAATCTGCTGTAACAATTGTTCGCTTGTCTGTTGTTTCATGGAAATGTAATTTAAGATAAGAGAAAAAAGAAAGGCTGCAAAAATGCAGCCTTCACTTTATTATAACGGTCAATAGATTACTGCAACTTAAAGGTTACAGGCACGGTATATTTTACACGTACAGCTTTACCACGCTGCTTACCTGGTTTCCATTTCGGCATCATCTTAATCACACGGAGTGCTTCCTTATCCAAGTACGGGTCTACACTACGCATAACCACCGGGTCAACGATAGAACCATCCTGGTTAACCACGAACTGGATGATTACACGTCCCTGTACACCGTTTTCCTGTGCGATAGTCGGATACTTGATGTTCTTACCGATGAACTTCAAACATTCAGCCATACCACCCGGGAATTCCGGCATTTCTTCTACCACCTGGAAAATCTGCTGTTCTTCCGGTTCTTCTTCTTCTACTTCAACCGGTACATACTTGATTTCCACAGCCTGGTTGTTTTCTTCACTTGACTGGATAGTAGATTCTTCTACGTTTGCATCATTTTCTGCAATCTGAAGAACTTCTTCCACTTTCGGAGCTTCAGGAGGAGGAGGTGCCTGCTTCTGTTCTTCCTGTTCAGTGATAGGAATCATTTCCTCTTCAAAGATTGGTTCGGTGATACCGGTATCGGTAGTGACCTGCTTGTCACGTTCTGTCCATTCGAACGCTACAAACATCGCTGCCAAGATCAGTACGAAACCTACCAATAACCACGTGGTCTTTTTGCCCTCGAGGTCCGCTTTCGGCGATTTCTTGACTTCCATAAATGTGTTTATTAAAGGTTAATACTCTATACGTGGCAAAGGTAGCATAATTCCCCGAAACTCCGACACCCACATAAAATAATGTAAACAATGCATATTTTTATTCCGCACTGGAATAATCAGCATATCGCCTTACGTGCTCTATGTTCCTGTGCGGAACGTAGGGTTCACGCAGGGAAACCTACGTTTCCGCCATGAAAACATAGGTTTTCCGGAAGGAACGTAAAAAACACAAACAGGTATCTGAATCATTGCTACAACGTTTTTCATCTCTGAAGTCCCAAACGAATTTCTACCTTTATATTATAAGGAAGAGACGCCAAAAACTTTATCCAAAACATCCGATATACAAAGGATTTACACTATCTTTGTCAATGCGAAATCTATTTTATCGAAGCCGAAACATGAAAAAAATTATTATTGCCATCGACGGATTCTCTTCCTGCGGGAAAAGTACCATGGCTAAAGACTTAGCCAAAGAAATCGGATACATCTATATAGACAGCGGCGCCATGTACCGGGCCGTTACATTGTATTGTCTGGAAAACGGATTGTTCAATACCGACGGAAGCATTCAGGAAGAAGCGCTCCGCCAGCAGATGAGACAAATCCAGATTTCCTTCCAGCTCAACCCGGAAACCCAGCGCCCCATGACCTTCCTCAACGGGAAGAACGTGGAAGAACGTATCCGCACCATGGAAGTCTCCTCACATGTCAGTCCGGTGGCAGCACTCGACTTTGTGCGCAAGGCCTTAGTTCAGCAACAGCAGGAAATGGGCAAGGAAAAAGGAATCGTGATGGACGGAAGAGACATCGGAACAGCCGTATTCCCGAATGCGGAACTGAAGATTTTCGTGACAGCCTCTGCCGAGATCCGTGCACAGCGCCGTTACGAGGAACTGAAAGCCAAAGGTCAGGATGCTTCGTTCGAAGAAATTCTTCACAACGTAGAAGAACGCGACCGCATCGACCAGAACCGGGCAGTAAGTCCCCTGCGCAAGGCTGACGACGCGATTTTACTGGACAACAGTCACCTGACCATTGCCGAACAAAAACAATGGCTGAAAGAACAATTTGAAAAAGCTGCACATGCATCACATTGAAATAGATAAGGACTCAGGATTCTGCTTTGGAGTGACGACCGCCATCTCAAAAGCAGAAGAAGAACTGGCAAAGGGCGCACCTCTGTATTGCCTGGGGGATATTGTACACAACGGGCAGGAGTGTGAGCGACTGAAGGAAATGGGATTGATTACCATCAACCACGAAGATTTTGCCCGACTGAAGAATGTAAAAGTCTTGTTGAGAGCACATGGAGAGCCTCCTGAGACTTATGAACTAGCCCGGAAAAACCACATCGAAATCATCGATGCCACCTGTCCGGTAGTGCTGCGCCTGCAAAAAAGAATCAAGCAGGAGTATGACACCACTCCCCACGACAAAGACAGACAGATTGTTATTTACGGGAAAAACGGCCATGCCGAAGTGTTGGGACTGGTGGGCCAGACCGAAGGCAAAGCCATCGTCATCGAGAAGCTGGAAGAAGTCAGCAAACTGGACATGAACAAAGACATCCGCCTGTATTCGCAGACAACCAAGTCGCTCGACGAATTCCGCCAGATAGTGTCCTACATCGAGACCCACATTTCACCGGAAGCCTCCTTCCAGTACTTCGATACCATCTGCCGTCAGGTAGCCAACCGCATGCCGCATATCCGGGAATTTGCCGCCAGTCACGACCTGGTTTTCTTCGTTTGCGGACATAAAAGTTCCAACGGGAAAATCCTCTTTCAGGAATGTAAAAAGGTCAATCCCAACTCTTACCAGATAGACAAACCGGAGGAAATTGACAAGGCCTTATTGTCACATGCACATTCCATTGGAATCTGTGGAGCCACCTCTACCCCTAAATGGTTGATGGAAGCGTGTAAAAAAGTTATAATGGACGAATAATAAAGAAGAAAATCAGTTACAATATAAATTCATATTTGTACTTTTGCTTCATAAAAATCAAACTAACAACTAACAATTATGGGAACTATTAAATGTATTGGTATTCTTACATCCGGAGGAGATGCTCCCGGCATGAACGCCGCAATCCGTGCAGTCACCCGCTCTGCCATCTACAACGGATTACAAGTTAAAGGTATCTACCGTGGGTATAAAAGGATTGATTACAGGAGAAATCAAGGAATTCAAGACTGAAAACGTCAGCAATATCATACAATTAGGAGGTACCATCCTGAAAACAGCTCGCTGCCAGGAGTTCCGTACACCGGAAGGCCGTCAGGTAGCTTATGAAACTATGAAACGCGAAGGTATCGATGCACTGGTAGTCATTGGTGGTGACGGTTCGTTGACCGGTGCCCGCCTGCTGGCTCAGGAATTTGATGTACCTTGTATCGGATTGCCCGGTACCATCGACAACGACTTGTATGGTACGGACACAACCATCGGATATGACACTGCCCTGAACACAATTTTGGATGCAGTAGATAAAATACGTGATACCGCTACTTCACACGAACGTTTGTTCTTTGTGGAAGTAATGGGACGCGACGCCGGCTTCCTGGCATTGAACGGTGCCATTGCTGCGGGTGCCGAAGCTGCCATCATTCCGGAATTCAATACGGAAGTAGACCAGTTGGAAGAGTTCATCAACAACGGTTTCCGCAAATCAAAGAGCAGCTCTATCGTGCTGGTAGCTGAAAGTGAAATCACCGGTGGAGCCATGCACTATGCAGAACGTGTGAAGAACGAATATCCGCAGTACGACGTACGTGTGACTATTTTAGGACACTTGCAGCGTGGTGGACGTCCGACTGCACACGACCGTATCATTGCCAGCCGTATGGGAGTAGCCAGCATCCAGGCCCTGATGGAAGGTCAGCGCAACGTCATGATTGGTATCGAAAACGACCAGATTGTGTACGTTCCGTTTGCCAAGGCTATCAAGAACGACAAGCCTATCGACCGCGAACTGGTTAGCGTATTGAACGAATTGTCAATCTAACAAAACAATTCCATATAAAGAATCCCCCTTCAAAAAGCATTTAAACGTCTTTTGAAGGGGAGTTTTTGTATACTGTATTTTCTTCTTTTATTTTCTCCGGCGATTTCTGCGGTGCGTACGTGCATGACGTTTATAACGTATCCAGCGGCGGCGAATCTGCCAGGCGCTCAGTCCTACTACCACCAAAAGAATCAGAATCACAATCCCGCTATTCAGGTTGTCGCCTTTTACACGCGACCAGATTTCCAATACATCTACCGTCTTGTCTCCAAAGTCACGTATCATGGCACAACGGGCTATCACAGACTTATCGGGATACTGTGTGTTACGCAGCTTCACCTTCTGTGCCTCCGGACCGAAGAAATAGCTGGCATCGACTTCCTTATCCAGGGTAGAATCAATACAAGCTTCCAGAATTTCCGGGGCAGCAATGGCACTCACATACCCGTTCTCTTCCATGTTACGCAAAGCGATGTCCGGCCTACAAAGGAAGTTGATAAAATAGCTGGCTGCCTTAGGATTCTTGGCATACTTAGGAATTACCCATCCGTCGTACCACACATTGCTACCTTCTTCCGGAATGGTATAGGCAAGGTCCACTCCTACCGTTGCCGCTTCTTCCATAGCCCACTGTGCGTCTCCGCTCCAGGTCATGTTCATCCAGGCCTTGCCTTTGGTCATCATTTCCTTACCAAAGTCTGCTTCCCATCCGGCCACATTCGGCTTCAACAGTTTCAGATATTTTTCCACCGAGTCCATGGAAGCCGGTGAATAGTCGTTCATCAGGTCAGCCACACTGCGGGTACTGTCTTTCAAATCCTCACGATGCGCATACAGCAAAGCCATACCGTACGAATCGCGATAGGCATCCTTCATCAGAATCTTGCCGGAAAAAACGTTTCTCCCACAGGCACCCCCATGACTTCAGGTCTTTTTCGGAAACAAACTGCTTGTTATACAGCAGGCCGGCCGTACCCCACATATAGCACACGGCATAACGGCTGGCCGGCAGATCGCCCTTCACCGTCAGTTTATCTATCTGCTGACGGATATAGGGCGCCACTCCGTTCATGTAATTGGGTGAATGAGCAAAAGCCGTATCAATAGGCTGCAACAAGCCTTTGTGCAGCATTCGTTCGATGATATACTCGGAAGGACACACCACATCAAAGTCTTCATGCCCTTTCTCAATTTTTGTCAGCATGATTTCGTTGATGTCAAATGTCTGATACACGATGCGGATATCTTCTCCCGTCTTTTCCTTATAATATTCCTGAAAATCTTCCAGTACGCCTTCACCTATGTAGTCTGCCCAATTGTACACCTTGAGCACGTTTTTCGCGCGATTCATTAGCGTTGTAGCATCCTGTCAACAGACAGCACACACACAAAGCCACCCACCAGTTCCACCTTTTCATCTTCTGTTTCATTTATTCTTTGCTTTGTCAGCTCTACGGTTAATAATAATCAGCAGTACCAGTATCACCACAAAAATCACGGCCGACAGCGGACGAAGCTCCGGCGTCAGACCACCCTTGCGGGCATCGGCATAAATATAGGTAGAAAGCGTTTCCAATCCCTGATTTCCAATGGTAAACACCGTTACCGCAAAATCGTCGATGGAAATGGTCAGTGCCAGCAGGAATCCGCTTACCATTCCCGGACGGATTTCCGGAACAATCACTTTCCACAAAGCCTGCATCGGAGTAGCTCCCAAATCGAGCGCGGCCTCATACAGGTTCGGATTCATCTGTTTCAGGCGCGGCAACACACTCAGCACCACGTACGGAGTACAGAAGGTGATGTGTGCCAGCACTACGGTAGTAAATCCCTGGGTAATACCTAATGACACAAACAGCAGGAACAAGGAAATACCGGTAATAATATCTCCGTTCAATATAGGAATGGTATTGATGAATCCCATGGCTTTCCGGCTGCGGGCCTCAGATTGTAGATTCCGATGGCAGCCACACTTCCCAACAAGGTTGATACCGTCGCAGCAATAAAGGCAATGGCTATTGTATTTATCAGCGCATTCATCAGGGAATGATGTGCTCCGGTGTTACACAAGGAGCGGTACAGGTTGAGCGAAAAGCCAGTCCAGTTACCCAATACCTTTGCATCGGTAAAGGAATAAATCACAATAATCAATATCGGAGCATACAGCAACAACAGTAATACCCAAAGATAGGTCTGCATCAGCACTTTCTTTACCATACCTGTCCTCCTTTCTCTGAATCACTCTTTTCATCAGAACTAAAAGAGTGAAGTCGCGGCAATCAGGAACAGCATAATCAAGGAAAGGCTGCTCCATAGTTCCACATACTGTTGTTGATATTCTCCTGAATAGTCGTACCAAACAACTTGATGTTGTTCATGGTCAACAATTCTGCAATGGCAAAGGTAGAGATGGTCGGCATGAACACCATCATGATGCCGCTCACTACCCCAGGCATGGACAAAGGGAATACCACCTTCCAGAATACCTGAAAAGAATTGGCTCCCAAATCCTGGGCTGCTTCCACATAACTCGGGTCCATCTTCTGAAGGGTATTGTAAATCGGATATATCATGAAAGGAATGAAGTTGTAAATCATTCCGAATATCAATGCCCCCTCTCCTAAAGGCAGACTGGCAAAGTCGAACAAAGCTACGGTAGCCAGCGTACGTATCAGGATGTTGACCCACATCGGCAGGATAAACAGCAGAATCAGCGTACGCGAATAGCTTGAATTACTGCGGCTCAGAATCCAGGCTGCCGGATATCCCAGTACGATACAACCTATCGTAGTCAGTATGGCTATACCGATGGAATAAATAAAGGTATTGACTGCTTCCGGATGGGCCAGGAATTTCCGGAAGTTTTCAAGCGTCATACGACCTGCATCATCGGTAAATGCATATACCACAATCAGCAGAAGCGGAACAATCACAAAAATGATAGAGAAAATGAGATAAGGAAGTGTCCAGCTTCGGCGTGAAAGAAAAAACAAACGCAGTTTATTCATCGTTCCTCCTGTTTTACACGTACCCGAATATCTTCAGGAGCAATGGAAATGCCTACACGGTCTCCATCATCCCACACATCGTTCGTATCGACAAACACATTCTCATCCCAGTCTGACCATACCGTCAGGTGGTAATGGTTTCCTTTGTACAAAATAAACTTGACTTCTCCGGTCAGCATGCCGTCTTCTGCATTGTCCAGCAAGTTGATTTTCCCGAAATCCACGTCTACCAGCACATCGCCTAACGGCACTTTCTGAAGGTCTACCGGTGCACACTCAAACTCACATCCCAAGAATTCCACATGAGTTTCATCGATAAGCTTACCTTCAAAAGTATTGCAGATACGCTCTTTCTTCATGATATGAATATCAAACGGCTTGACCAGCATACCCACTTCGGTTCCGGCCTCGAAAGCGTGATAATCCTGCACCACAAACTCATAGCCGTGGCACAATACCACCATTTCATAGTGTACTCCCTTAAAGATACACGATTGTACGGTACCACGAAGCTGTGCCATATCCGACACCGGGAATATATACAAATCCTCCGGACGAATCACCACATCCACCGGTGTGTTTTCGCCGAAGCCTTCGTCCACACATTCAAAGTCACGGTCACAGAAATGTACCAACTTATCCTTCACCATGACTCCGTTCAGGATATTACTTTCTCCGATAAAGTCGGCCACGAACGAGTTAATCGGCTCATTGTAGATGTCGGTAGGGGTACCAATCTGCTGGATACGTCCCTCACTCATCACCACGATGGTATCACTCAATGTCAGGGCTTCTTCCTGGTCGTGCGTCACGTACACAAAGGTAATGCCCAGCGTCTTGTGCATTTCCTTCAACTCCATCTGCATGTCCTTACGCATCTTCAGGTCAAGCGCAGCCAGCGGCTCGTCCAGCAACAACACTTCCGGCTCGTTCACAATGGCTCGGGCAATGGCCACACGCTGCTGCTGTCCACCCGAAAGCGAGTTGACATCGCGGTACTCATAGTCGGTCATACCCACCATTTTCAAGGCAGCCTTTACTTTTTTAAGTACCGTATCCTTTGGCATCTTTTTCAGTTTCAAGCCAAAAGCAATATTGTCATACACATTCAGATGAGGGAACAAGGCATATTTCTGGAAAACTGTATTGACAGGACGCTTGTGAGGAGGAGTCTGGGTAATCTCCTCCCCTGCAATACGAATCACCCCTTCCGAAGCGGTCTGAAATCCTGCTATCAGGCGCAGCAAGGTCGTCTTACCGCATCCTGAAGGGCCCAAGATGGTTACAAACTCTCCCTTTTGATGGATAAATTGATATTATCCAAGGCTGTTTTTCACCAAAAACTTGTATACACCTTTACCTTCTATAATATGTTGTAATTTCACTTTGCATCATTTCTTGAAAATTAGTTCGCAAAGTTACATATTAATTCATTTCACAAGGCATATCACCCTTATTTTTCTTCCTTATTTTTAATTACTCCAATAGAAACAAGCCATTTTGAATATTTATTCATCGCTCCTGTTTCAACCCGGAGAAATACATTTCCAATAGTTTTCTGGCTGCCGAGAAAGACGTGGCTCGTCCTTCCAGCACATCCTTTTCCTGCAAGGGAAGCAAGGAAGCAATTTCCGGATTCTGATAGAAGCTGTCGCGCAAATGCTCATTGATGGTTTCATACATCCAGTATTTGGCCTGCTCGTTCCGACGGTGTTCAAAATAACCGTTCTTGCGGACAAAGTCGATGTAGGCATACACCATATCCCAGATTTCCTTGACACCGATATTATAAAATCCGGAATACGTCAGCACCTGAGGAGTCCATCCAGATTCGGGAGCCGGAAAAAGATGAAGCGCATTACGGAAATGCGTAGCCGCCAACTGTGCCTTCTCTACATTATTTCCATCGGCCTTGTTGATAATGATACCATCGGCCATCTCCATGATACCGCGCTTGATGCCCTGCAACTCATCGCCCGTACCGGCCAACTGAATCAGCAGAAAGAAGTCTACCATGGAATGTACGGCAGTTTCACTCTGGCCTACTCCCACAGTTTCGACAAAGATTTTATCAAATCCGGCAGCCTCACACAAGATGATGGTTCACGGGTCTTACGGGCCACACCGCCCAATGAGCCCGCCGAAGGACTGGGACGGATAAAGGATTTAGGATGCACCGACAACTTTTCCATTCGGGTCTTGTCACCTAAAATACTTCCTTTGGAACGTTCACTGCTGGGGTCTATGGCTAACACGGCCAACTTTCCTCCTTTTTCTTCGAGCACATGCAGTCCGAACACATCAATCGACGTACTCTTTCCGGCACCGGGCACTCCGCTGATACCGATACGGATAGAATTACCCGAATAAGGAAGGCATTTTTCAATGACCTCCTGTGCCAGCACCTGGTGTTCCGGCTTGACACTTTCTACCAGCGTGACCGCCTGGCTCAGCATGGTCACATCGCCTTTCACAATACCTTCCACATACTCTGCAGCAGAATACTGACGACGTTTGGGTTTCTTTCTCAGATTCAGATAAGGATTAACAATGGAGGGTTGTTCCACTCCCTGGTTCACAGTTAACCCCTTATAAGCTTCGTTGTTTTCGGGGTGTTCCATAAAAGTTTTTATTTTTCGGACGATTTCAGCCGGGCTTTCACACGATGGTAATCATCGGTTGGTTAGGATCATCGGTAATCATCAGGACACGGGGTGTACCTTTCACACGGTGAAGGTTCTGTGCCAGCACAGTAATCTTCATCTTAGTCGATTCACCCCGGTTTCAGCACTCTCTTTTTCAGTTTCACGGCCAAAGCCATGCTGAACACCTGCATATCCTGAATATTCAGGTCAGAGCGACCTGTATTTAAAATGACAATCGTCTGTGACTTCTTTTGGTTGGGTTTCAAATCCACAAATTCCAGTTCCTTAGCCGACAATGTAATCTGAGGAGGGTTGTTTTTCTGCTGTTCGGTCAACTTGGAGAAGTCAGGCAACAGAGCCACAGATACAGGTATTTCATTCTCACTGCCGACTTTATCACCCGGGAAGCGGGACAAATAGACAGATGCACGTGTAATACCTAATTTCGGCAATTTCTCAGAATCCAGTGTCACCAGAATCTTTCCGGTCTTTCCACGTCCCAGTTTTTCGGGTACAGCTTTAGCCTCCAGATAAGGAGGAAGGTGCATCAGCACAGGTGAATAAGCCTTGTTGGAAGTATTGGCCACCAACAACTCAATAACCGGACGGTCTCCCTTATTGACCGATTTAAATCAAGTTCTTCCTGATTCAAACGAATGGCACCGATGGCATAAGGATGCGTAAAGGAATAGTTCTTGGCATCGGCTGTCACCTCTCCGTTAAAGTCCAGATAAATGGGCAGAGAAGCTGCATTGCAATACACACCCACGTCTTTATAGAAATGCCCGATGGCTTCCGCATCGAACACCACCGTAATCTTTCCTTTTCCTCCGGCAGGTACAGGTTCTTCTGTCCATTGTGCTTGGCACATCCACAAGAGGTCGTCACATTGGATATAACCAGCGGCTTGTCTCCCGTATTGGTAAACTGATAAGTCACGGTTGCCGGAGTGCGCCACAACACGTAGCCCAAGTCCTTAGTAGTCATATCAAAGGATATTTTAGGCTGAGCCCATAAGGACATGCAAGCGACAACACACAAAAAAGAAGGGTATATATTCGTTTCATTGATTTTATTCTTTCTAAATTACGGAAACAAAGATAGGGAGAAAACGGAAACAAGCAAAATCAAGTCTGAAAATTTATTTTCTCCATAACCTCAGAAATTTGTAAAAATGTCCGAACCGGAATCCCGGCCCGGACGTGATTTATTCGATATATAATGTATATCCT
>ENA-OQAL01000045-OQAL01000045.1-human-gut-metagenome-genome-assembly--contig:-NODE-45-length-28312-cov-5.994075_pt1 | contig 28312 bp, 34 predicted proteins | sample MGYA00242491_ERZ504519 | MGnify/ENA primary metagenome ERZ504519 (study PRJEB26092, sample SAMD00036260) | human gut metagenome | host: Homo sapiens | study: EMG produced TPA metagenomics assembly of... | reverse complement strand
ATCCGCGCCATATTACCGTCTTGCCCGATCCCGCAGGAAGACCGTCATCGACAAAAGTCCAAGTCTCCGGATTAATGCGTTGGGTCCAGACCTCGGTCTGGCCTTCCCATTGCGGATTGACCGCAGGGCGGGTTTGGGTCCAGTACACATTGCCGTCCTCATCCTCGAATATGTCTGGATCGATGCCTTCGGCGCCCTCGATCCAGAACGGCCCACGCCAAGGTCCGTCGATCGAGTCCGACTCAAGAACGAAGTTGCCTTCCGCCGCCTGGGCCGAATCCAATTCGGCCTGGGAGCATCCTTCCGCGATGGCTTTGCGTCCATTGATGCGAGCGATGGTGCAGGCAATCACGTATTTGCCACGAATCCTACGCAGCGTCGGCGCATAGACGCCACCCGAGTCATCCACGAAAGGAATGAGCAAACGTCTTGCCAACTCCTCATCTATGGCATCCGACACGTGTTTCCAGTGGGCCATATCCCTGGAAACGTAAATAGGCAAGCCTGGAACCAGTTCGAAGGTGGAGGTCACAAGCACGATTTGCCGAAGATCATCATCCCAAATCCAACTCGGATCAGGATGCATTCCGTGAAGAATGGGATTGGCGATGGTAATCGTTGTGGTCATAAGTACGCCTCATTCGGGAACGTTTGGATACATCACATCATTGCGAATAATCGAAATTTTCGCTTGGTCTAACAACGCAAACAAGCCGCTCACCGGCGATCTAGCCGGCAAACGACTTGCGTGCGAAGGAAATTTGAGGAAGGAGGAAGGAAAGAAAAAGTGAGTGGTGTGCCGGAACACCGACGCTTCGGCACACCACATCCGGCTCTGTCACAGTCGAGCCCCACTGTTTGATCCAGCGATGAATCAGGAGTCCTAACGGAAACTCCTTATTGCGTCCATGCCTCGGTCCTGCAATTTCCGAACGCTACGCGCGCCCAGTCATTGCTCGCCCTCGACTACCGTCTCGGACTTCGCCCGAGGCTACCTAAACCCTAGTGGGTTTTCGGCTCACGCCTCGGCCAGGGCGTCGATCATATAGTTGTTGATCGTGGCCTTGACGGACTCGAGATGATCGGACTTGGTGGCTTCGATGAGCTTGGCCTGCGGAATGTCCAGAGCGTACTCTTCGAGGGAAGCCAGGGAGGCGGTGCCGTTCTCGACGGTCGCACCGATGCCGGAATCGAAGGAGCTGTAACGCTCGGCCTGCAGGTTCTCGATGACCTTGTCCTCATGCATCTTGGCGGCAACCAGGAGGCCTGCGGCGAAGGAATCCATGCCTGCGATGTGGGAACGGAACAGATCCTCGGCGGTGAAGGAGGTACGGCGCGGCTTGGCGTCGAAGTTCAGACCGCCGTGAGGGCCGATCTGGCCTTCGGCGAGGACTTCCCACATGACGGTGGAGGTCTCGTACAGGTCGGTCGGGAACTCATCCATGTCCCAGCCGATGAGCTTGTCACCCTGGTTGGCGTCGAGGGAGCCGAGCACGCCGGCCTCGCGGGCGGTGCGGATCTCGTGCTGGTAGGTGTGGCCTGCCAGGTTGGCGTGGTTGCCTTCGAGGTTCAGCTTGAAGACGTCCATCAGGTCGTAGGTGCGCAGGAAGTTGATGGCGGTTGCGGCATCGAAGTCGTACTGGAACATCGTCGGTTCCTTGGCCTTCGGCTCAATCAGGAACTGGGCGTCCAGGCCGATTTCCTTCGCGTAGTCATGGCACATGTGGAAGAACTTGGCCATGTGCTCCTGCTCGCGCTTCATCTGGGTGTTCCACAGGTTCTCGTAGCCTTCACGGCCGCCCCAGAACACGTAGTTCTCGGCGCCCAGGCGCTTGGCGATCTCCAGGGAGTGCTTCAGCTGGCCGCCGGCGTAGGCGTAGATGTCGGCGAACGGTGAGGTGGAGGCGCCGGAGACGAAGCGCGGGTTGGTGAACAGGGAGGAGGTGTTCCACAGCAGCTTGATGCCGGTGGACTTCATGTTCTCTTCGATCTTGTCGACGACCTTGTCCAGGTTCTGTCGGTCTCGCGCAGGGTGTCGCCTTCCGGAGCGATGTCGCGATCATGGAAGCAGAAGTACTCGACGCCGAGCTTCTGGAAGAACTCGAAGGCGTAGTCGACCTTGGCCAGGGCCTCGTCCTCCGGATCGGAATACTTGCCGTACCACGGACGCTGGGCGGTGCCGGTGCCGAACGGATCGACGAGCTGCTGGTCGAAGGTGTGCCACCATGCGACGCCGAAACGCAGCCAGTCCTTCATCTTCTTGCCGGCAACGACCTTGTCGGCATCGTAGTAATGGAAGGCAAGACCCTCCTGCGGCCCCTTTTCGCGACCGACGTACGGAATCTTATCGATATCCCACAGACCCATGGAATGCTCCTTTGCTTGGTTTACTTACGTAAAGCTTTATTTCGCAGCGGGCTTTCCGCCCGTCTTGGTCTACATAATAAATTGAATTACCTAAGTTTGTCAATTCGTTAAACTATACGGCGTTTCCATTGGAATCAAGCCATTTATCAATGCAGTGATACAGTGTGTTTGTTTGTTCGCATCGCGGCGCAACACCTGCGCGGCGCACGGAAGCGCGGAATCGAAAGAAGGAACATATGAGCGAAAACGTCGACACCATCTGCGTGCAGGGAGGCTATCAGCCGGGCAATGGAGAATCCCGCACTCCCCCAATCATCCAGGCCACGACCTTCAAATACCAGTCGAGCGAACAGATGAGCCGCTTGTTCGACCTGTCCGAATCCGGATACTTCTACACCCGCCTGCAGAATCCGACCAACGACACCGTAGCCGCGAAGATCTGCGAGCTGGAAGGCGGCGCCGCAGCGATGCTCACCTCATCCGGCCAGGCGGCGAACTTCTTCGCGCTGTTCAACATCTGCAACAACGGCGACCACATCGTCGCCTCCTCCGCCATCTACGGCGGCACGTTCAACCTCATCAACGTGACCATGCGCAAGATGGGCGTCGAATGCACATTCGTCAGCCCGGACTGCACCGAAGAGGAACTTGAGGCCGCGTTCCAGCCGAACACCAAGGCCGTGTTCGGCGAGTCCATCTCCAATCCGGCGCTTATCGTGCTCGACTTCGAGAAGTTCGCGAACGCAGCGCATCGTCACGGCGTGCCACTGATCGTCGACAACACCTTCCCGACGCCGATCAACTGCCGTCCGTTCCAGTACGGCGTGGACATCGTCACGCACGCCACCACCAAGTACATGGACGGCCACGGATCCTGCGTGGGCGGCGCGATTGTCGACTCCGGCAATTTCGACTGGATGGCCCATGCGGAGAAATTCCCGGGCCTCACCACTCCGGACGACTCCTACCATGGCGTCACCTACGCGAAGGAATTCGGCAAGGCCGCATACATCACCAAGGCCACCGCGCAGCTCATGCGCGACTTCGGCTCCACGCCCGCGCCGATCAGCTCCTGGATCATGGGCATGCACCTGGAATCGCTGGGCGTACGCATGGAACGCCATTGCGCCAACGCGCAGAAGGTGGCCGAATGGCTCGCAGCCGATCCGCGCGTGAGCTGGGTGAGCTACCCGGGACTTGAAAACGATAAGTACCATGCGCTGGCGCAGAAGTACATGCCGAACGGCACCTGCGGCGTGATCTCCTTCGGTGTGCCGGGCGGGCGCGAGACGGTTTCCGCGTTCCTTGACCATCTGAAGATGGTGTCCATCGCCACGCATGTGGCCGATGCGCGCAGCTGCACGCTGTATCCGGCCGGCACCACGCATCGCCAGCTCACCGAGGAGCAGCTTGAGGAAGCCGGCGTCGGCATCGACCTAGTGCGCCTGAGCTGCGGCATCGAAAACACGGCAGACATCATCGCCGACCTCGACCAAGCCCTCGCCGCCGTGCAGTGAGCCGCAGAAATCCGCCATCTCGCTTATGGATGGCGGATTTCTTCACCCGACCGATGCTATCTCGCTTATAGATGGCAGTCTTCTTGAATCGCTAAGGCCCTAGGGGGTAATATTCATACCTCTTAAGGCCTTTTTGTGGATTTCATCCGCCATCTATAAGCGAAATAGCATCATGCCGCAGCCCGATTCCGCCATTCATAAGCGAGATATGGGCTTGCCCAAGCCTCACAGACGGTTGCCCTTCCTCCGACCATCGGCTATCTGAGCAATCGTCATTCGCCCACATAGCCGCACAGGCTCCCCCAAACGCAATGACACCCTCTGCGCCACACGTTCCGCCAATTCCCTTTGAGGATCCTCATCCCTGAGATTTTCCGCCGTCACCTGGATATACAGCCATCCTTCATCCTCCAACGCTTCCCGACGTTTACTGTCAGCCAACCATCGCGAGGCATGATGCCTGCCGTCGTATTCAATGATGATTTTCAAATCCGGATAAGCCATGTCCGCGAAAAATACATGAGAATAGCCTTTGAGCCGAATGGCATAGTTCACTTCCGGACAAGGCAAACCATAACGCAACAGAACAATTCGACTTCTCGTTTCCTGGGAAGAATCTGTATTCTCCCGCATCAGCCTGAGAGCCCTACGCATTTTCGACACTCCTCTCACCGCACGTAATCTGTCGGAGCCTGAATAGTTGGACAAATCGGACAAGCTATCGACATATATCCGAAACTCCTCCAGTGTGGCCTTTTTCATATGTCCATCACGCCGCATCATCGAATCACCCAAAACCACCAATTCTTCATCTTCAAGCCGATTGGCATGCATGGCCCATGTGGTCACGGAATCCGTGCATCGCAATCGACCATGATGAATCGGCATATGCGTCTGAGGTCCAGACCAAAGCACAAAACAAATCCCCTGCAGTATCGTTCGCACGCCGTTACTTTCAATCACCGCGTGCAGCGTATCAGCCAAAAGCCCTCCGCGCCGGTAGCGAGGCAGTTCGATGCCTTGTAAACTCAGTGCGGTATCAAGCGCGAACACCAGCCGCCTTCCGGTGCGCCTCTGCGCTTCGAGACATTGTTCGATGGTTCTTGTCCTCAGCTGTGCGAGGCTTTCCGAATATTGTGCTCCATTGTCCATAGCGCCAAAGTAGAGGAAATGTCGCCGCGCTGCCTACCGGCTTCTGGCAAACAGTGGATAAGTGGATAACTGCGCCCTTCTTTTTCTGATGCGGATAACCGTATCCCAGCGGAGGAATCCAAAGTGCGCATAGCCGATTGAGACGAGCGCGGCAATCGCAAGCATTGCAAGGATACTATGGCTGGCAATGAGGTCATTTTGTTGAATCGAGGATGTATGGGCGAACCGTATGTGATTGAGAATGTGTGTTTCGTGGGGTCCGATGAGTCTGTCGACATCACGATTGAGCAAGGGCGGATCGCAGATGTACGGTCTTCGGAAAAGTCGGTAGCCAAGGCTTCAAAAACGTGGATCATTCCCGGCTTGTGGGATTGTCACACGCACTTCACGCAGTGGTCGTACACGCTGGGGCGGCTTGATCTGATTGATGCCCGCAGCGCCGATGAGGCAATGAGCCTGCTACGCGAGCACTTGGAGGAACGCCGCGAATCCGGCACGCTCGACCCGGACCAGTACGTGGTCGGCATGCGGTTCAGACACTCCCTGTGGGCCGATGATGCCCAACCGACATTGGCTGCGATCGACGCGGTGTCGGGCGACCAGCCCGTGGCGCTGTCAAGCGCAGACATGCATTGCGGCTGGGTGAATTCAGCCGCGGCTCGTAAGCTCGGCGTGCATGTAGGAGAGTCGGGACTCGTCGGCGAGCTTGAATGGTTCGACGCTTACTGCAAGCTGGACAAAGGCCCCGGTGCGGCTGACGAGCTGATGCGATGCTGCGCAACGCGGAACAGGACGCCGCCGGCAAAGGCGTGGTCGGCGTGCGCGACTATGAGATGGCCGAGAACATCGACACGTGGATTGACCGCTTCAAGCAGGGGCTTGACGGATTGCGCATCGAAGCCGGCGTTTACCCCGAACGACTTCAGCAAGCCATCGACGACGGCTGGCACACCGGCGACGAACTTCCCGGAAGCCATGGCTTGGGCCATGTCGGTGCGATGAAGATGATTTCCGACGGCTCGCTCAACACCCGATCCGCCTACTGCTCCACACCGTATTCGGGCATTACGCCGGAAACCTACGGCACGCTGAGCTACACCCCCGAGCAAATCGAATCGTATATGCGGCTCGCCACCGAACATGGCTTCGACATCGCCTGCCATGCCATCGGCGACGAAGCGAACACCATCGTGCTCGACTGCGCGGAACGTACCCACGCGCACGGCTCCATCGAGCATGCCCAAATGCTCAAGGAACGCGACATTCCACGTCTTGCGCAATTGGGACTTGCCGCGAGCATCCAGCCGCAGCACGCCATGGACGACCGTGACGTCATCACACGATTCTGGGGCAATCCCGCCGGAATTCCCTACGCGTTCAACAGTCTGCATCGGGCTGGAATCAAACTGCTTATGGGATCGGACGCGCCGGTCGCGCCGTTGGATCCGTGGCTGGCCATTTCCGCAGCGGTGTTCGGCACGGAGAGTTCCGACCGGGAGCCTTTCCAGTCTGAGCAATGTCTGGATTTCGAAACCGCGCTCGCTTCGTCCACCGCCCTGGGGCGTACGACGTTGCAAGCTGGAGATGCGGCAGACCTAGTGCTGCTGGATTGCGATCCGAGTGCGCTTGAGTCCCCTGAGGCCATGCGCGCCATGCCCGACCATGTGCTCGCCACTATGCTTGCTGGGTGCTGGACATATCAGTCTCACGTATCTCGCTTATAGATGGCGGAATCGGAAAGCCGCCCGATGCTATTTCGCTTATAGATGGCGGCGCCTCTACGTCATTAAGGTCTTAGAGGGTATGATTTACACCCTCTAAGACCTCTTCGCAAAATTCATCCGCCACCTATAAGCGAGATAGCACTGGACAAGCAGACGAATCCGCCATCTATAAGCGAGATACACGGCCAACAACGCACGAATGGCGCTTCAGTCTTTTTGGCAAGCCATGGACAACCGCTCGAATGCTTCGTCGCTTTCCACGATGAGGCTGTCGATTTTGCGCTTGCCCAGCTCACTCAGCCATTCGTCTGGATCCGTGCAGGCGAGCGCGCCGGCCTCCAGGAGTAACGGCCTGTGGCCGCCAATCACCACTTCGTCTGCGCCGACGGCTTGGACCGGTCCGTTGAAATGCGCGAAAGACTCGTCAGGAACGTCCGATTCAGTTCCGGCAAGCACCGCCGCATATGTGGCATATAGTTCGCGCCGACGGACCGCATACTCAGAGTCCGATTCACCCGCACGCCTTCTGCCGTCCACAATGTACGGCTTTCCCGTGGTGATGTAGTGGAAGAAATGGCGATTGATGGCGTCGCATTCCTCCCGCATCACGTCGCGAACCACTTCGACGCCCGCTTCCTCAAGGATGCGAAGGCCTTTGCCCGCCACAATCGGGTTCGGATCGACCGATCCGACCACCACGCGTGCGATGCCGTGCGCCAGAATCAAGGCAGTGCACGCCGCTGCGATCCGACATGGCAGCAGGGTTCAAGCGTGTCGATGACCGTGGCGCCAGTCAGATCGATGCCGTGCGCGTCGCATAGTCGAACGCCATACGCTCCGCATGCGGGCCACGATACCGGTCATGGTATCCGGTGGCGAGAACCTCGCCACCGGATACCACCACCGCGCCTACCAGCGGATTCGGGTCCACCCATCCCGCACCCTTGCGGGCCAGTTCAAGAACCTGCGCCATATATTCGCGGTATTGCAACATGTCTTCCATGACCCCAAGCATATTGCACCAGTCCAAGCCGCACACGTTGCACCTCACATCCCGAAGCCGACGCGAACGGTCAGGGAATGGACAGGTTCGCCCAGCCGTCCGCCTCGCAGCCATGCGACGCTACAATATTGGCAGACCGGCAACATCCAACGAGAGGAATCACATGCAGCGTGAGATCATGACGTCCATCCCATTTTTGAGCCAGCCGTCCGCCGCAGCCGAGAACACCGAAGAGGATCTGGCCGTGGCACAGGACCTGAAAGACACGTTGGACGCGCATCGCAATGGTTGCGTGGGCATGGCGGCCAATATGATCGGCGTTCCCAAGCGCATCATCGCTTTTGTGGATGAGGATTTCGGCGGCCGCATTTTCGTGATGTTCAATCCACACATCACCGCCGAAGACGGCGCGTTCGATACGGCGGAAGGTTGCCTCTCGCTCCAGGGCGAGCGCCGCACCGTCCGATACCAGCGCATCGAAGTGGATTATATGGATCGGAAATTCCGCGAGCGCCACGCAGCGTTCACCGGTTTCACCGCGCAGATCATCCAACACGAGATCGACCACTGCGATGGCGTGATCATTTGATCGCCGGCCTGCCGCCCACCAATCAATAGCCGCCCGCCGAAAACAGCCAACCCACCACCCCGTACTCGAAAAGCACGGGAAAACAGGAAGAATCATCAACAAAGTCACGTACGGAGGTACGATTTTCGCCCTCAAACGGTCGAAACACTACCCCGTACGCGAAAAACCCGATTTCACCGCGCAAAATCACCGCCACCGCACCTACGGGGACAACACCGGGACTCCCCTCTCTCCGGCGACATCTCAACTCGGTGCCATCGCGCACACAGAGGCACACGGAGACACCCAGGCTCGGAGACCGCCGCAGCAGGCCACCATCACCACCAACCACGTACGGAGGCACGCTTCCATTCCCGCACAACCGACCCACGACCGCTGTGTAGACGGGATATGGGATAATCGGCGATGGTACTTTGCGTATGGACACGGTCCGAAAACACTTGGCTTCGATGAGTTCGCAGCAGACTTGCGATTCGTCCGCAACCAGTCGCGCCGGCAACGCGCCACAGCACGGCGAACAAGTGCGATTTTCCGTCGACCGACATACGCAAAACGCTGGAATTCCAACGTTTCTTAAGGATGGAACACAACATTGGCTGAGTTTATTTACCAGATGATCAAGGCCCGCAAGGCTTACGGCGACCGAGTGATTCTTGACGATGTGACCCTGAGCTTCCTGCCGGGCGCGAAGATCGGCGTCGTCGGCCCGAACGGCATGGGTAAGTCCACGCTGCTGAAGATCATGGCCGGCCTCGACACCGTTTCCAACGGCGAAGCCTACCTGACCCCTGGTTTCACCGTCGGCATTCTGCAGCAGGACCGCCGCTGGATGACACCAAGACCGTCGGCGAGAACATCAAGATGGCATTCGGCCCGATCGCCGAAAAGGTGGCGCGTTTCAACCAGATTGGCGAGGAAATGGCCAATCCGGACGCCGATTTCGACGCGCTGATGGAAGAAATGGGCAAGCTGCAGAACGATATCGACGCGGCCAACGGTTGGGATCTCGACTCCCAGCTCGAGCAGGCCATGGACGCTCTGCAGTGCCCGGATCCGGATACGCCGGTGAGCGTGTGCTCCGGTGGCGAGCGCCGTCGTGTGGCACTGTGCAAGCTGCTGCTTGAGGCTCCGGACCTGCTGCTGCTCGACGAGCCCACCAACCATTTGGACGCCGAATCGATCCTGTGGCTGGAGCAGTTCCTGCACCAGTACAAGGGCGCCGTCATCGCCGTCACCCACGATCGTTACTTCATGGACAATGTGGCCGAATGGATCTGCGAAGTGGATCGCGGCCACCTGTATCCATACAAGGGCAACTACTCCACCTACCTGGAGACCAAGGCCAAGCGTATGGAGATCCAGGGCGCCAAGGACGCCAAGCTCGCCAAGCGCCTGAAGAGCGAGCTCGACTGGGTGCGTTCCTCGCCGAAGGCCCGTCAGGCCAAGAACAAGGCCCGTCTGGAACGTTACGACCAGATGGAGCAGGAGGCACGCAACAACAAGAAGCTCGACTTCTCCGAATCCAGATTCCGGCCGCCCGCGTCTGGGTTCCACCGTTCTGGAAGCCGAGCATATCCACAAGGCGTTCGGCGACCGCGTGCTCATCGACGACTTGAGCTTCACCCTGCCGCGTAACGGCATCGTCGGCGTGATCGGCCCGAACGGCGTAGGCAAGTCCACCCTGTTCAAGACCATCGTCGGCTTGGAACCGTTGACCTCCGGTTCGCTCAAGATCGGCGACACCGTGAAGATCAGCTACGTCGACCAGAACCGTGCCGGCCTTGACCCGAACAAGAACCTGTGGGAGGCCGTGTCCGACGGACTCGACTTCATCGAGGTGGCCGGAGTGGAAGTGCCGACCCGCGCCTACGTGGCGTCCTTCGGCTTCAAGGGTTCCGACCAGCAGAAGCTGGTGGGCGTGCTGTCCGGCGGCGAACGCAACCGTCTGAACCTGGCGCTGACCCTGAAGCAGGGCGGCAACCTGCTGCTGCTCGACGAACCGACCAACGACCTTGACGTCGAAACCCTGGAATCCCTCGAAAACGCGCTGCTCGCCTTCCCGGGCTGCGCCGTGGTGATCTCCCACGACCGTTGGTTCCTCGACCGTGTGGCCACGCACATCCTCGCATGGGAGGGCACCGACGAGAATCCGGCCAACTGGTACTGGTTCGAAGGCAACTTCCAGGCCTATCAGGAGAACCGCATCGCCCGTCTCGGCGAGGATGCGGCCCGCCCGCACCGCCTGCACCGCAAGCTGACCCGCTAAAGGCAGACAGATCCAATCGAGTCGCGTTAAGCGCAGATTTCAGCAAAGCGCCACCCTTCATTACGAGCGGTGGCGCTTTGCCATACGTCAACCGTTTGCCGCTAACCAACCGTTCATTCTTCTCACGTACTCGTTACAAAACAATCCGACGAAATTTACTACGTATGGATAGACTCGATGCCAGCATAAAGAGCTATCCACACGCGGAAGGAATCGAGGCCATCATGACGCAGACAGACATGACGCCGCTGCAACGACTGGCAAAGGTGCTCCAGCTGGGCACGCCCTCAAACTATCGCAACCATACGTATATCAACGGCGAAAGCCTGTACTTCCCCACTGGCCGAGTCTACGGCGGACAGGTCATCGCGCAGTCGCTGATGGCCGCGTCGAGAACCGTCGCTCCATCCCGTCTGCCGAATTCCATCCACGGCTATTTCATTTCGGCCGGCGATATCCGTCAGGATCTGCTGTTCGACGTGGAAAATCTGCGTGACGGACGTTCCTTCTCCGCCCGTCGCGTGAATGTCACGCAGGCGCAGGGCTCGATTTTTGACGGCAATCGCCAGCTTCCAGGAACATGACCAGGAAGGCATCGAATTCGCCGACCCGATGCCTGAGAACATTCCCGATCCCGACAGTCTGACCAGTGCGAAGCAACTGATGGAGCCGTATGCGGAACAGTCGCCGTTCGCCAAGTATTATGCGGAGAAGTCGCCGTTCGATATTCGCCATGTGACGCGCACCATCATGCTTGGCGCCGACAAGAAGAGCGCCAGCGAGGATTCCGGCAAGCAGATGGTGTGGATGAAGGCCGACGGTAAGGTGGACGTGCCGCAGGTCATGCATCGTGCGATGCTGGCGATGGGCTGCGACCAGATCATGCTGGAGCCGATTCTGCGCCGTGCTGGCTTAAGCATCGCCACGCCGGGCATTTCGTATGCGTCCATCGACCATTCGATGTGGTGGTACCGCGACATCGACATCAACCAGTGGCATCTGTACGTGCAAGACACGCCGACCGCGGCGCACGGACGCGGCTTGGGCCAAGCGAAGGTCTACACACAGGATGGCGAGCTGGTGGCCTGCATGGCGCAGGAAGCGATGTTCCGCGTGCCGAAGAAGGACTGAGACGGAGTTAAAGAAGGTCTGACGTTCAGACTTTCGATTTCGTGGCAGGATTCGTAGCCGATTTTGTAGACGCCTTCGTGGCGGCGGCCGCATAGCGATTGCGCTGTGCGGCCTTTTTTCACGGCCGGACTTTCCGGCCCGTCGATAGGCGGGATGCGGCACAGCCACTCCCCCACGATGCCGACGATCATGTCGCGACGCATACCACGCAGGCCACCACGCATTCGATGATGGCTTGGCTATAGAATTCCGCCTCACCATGCGGCAGACTCATGATGATCTGCCCACCGTACCAGCCGGCCAACGCCGCGCCCGCAAGTCCGAGCGCTTTGCAGGCCACCAGCGTGCCGAACGCCTTCTGCGGGTCCAATGGCTTGAGCTGCGCGCGTTTGACGGGATCTTTGGTCGTGTATTTATGAATCTGCAGAGCCATGTACAGCACCACACCGCCCAACACGGCCAGCACCACCGGCACGATCCAGGGTGCGCCAACCAACGGCAGGCCTGAAATCTCGCCGTATTTCGCCAATCCCATGCCGGCCAGCACGCCAAGCGCGGCCGCAAGGACGAATGACCACCAAGGGTTCTGCGTGCTCTCATAGCGTGTCTCCGATAATCCAATTGTCGGTCAGCATGCCCACTTGCGCGGCGTCCGGAGCCATCGCCAGCAGGAACGCGACCGGATCCCTGCCGAGTTTCGCGTCCGGATCCATGTCGAACCATGGGGCGAGCACGGCCGCATGCTCACGTGCGGACGGCCACGGCACCATGCAATCAGGTTCGTTGCGGACCACGCCTTCCATGTCCACAAGGTCGAGGTCGAGGTCATCCGAAATGGAGGATGACACCGATTCCAACGCACCGATAAGCTCACGCGCGTCCATGCGCGTGGAAATCTGCATGACGGCGGCCATTTTGTCCGGATAGTCGTCGACCTGGCTGACATGGTACAGCGGCGAAATACCTTCCACCTGGTTGCCGGGAAGCGCGTCGATGGCCACGATCGCCTGACGGAACTGGTGTTCCGCATCAGTTGAAACGCTATCCAGGGAAATGACCGCTCGACGGGATGCCGGTCCCGGTTTCGCCGCGGCCGCAGCGGCTGCTTTGGAGGCCGCCGTGCCTTCCGGAAGTTCAATGGAATCAATGGATTCAACAGAATCGGCATCGTCAATCGCATCAACGTCATCTGCAGACGTCCCAATGTCGGAATCGCGAACTATGGGATCCTGAGCTCCGGCAACCATCCAATCGTCCGCGATCTCATCGATATGGTCGCGGTCGGACGTTTCGTGCAGCAGTTGCGCCACGGAACCGGCGTGCGCTCCCCCGAGTTCTGCGTCCGGTTCAAGCGCAAGCCACGGCCCCAATACGAAAGCCCGCTGCCATGCGCGCGGATGCGGCAACGTCAGGTCGGGGTCGGCGCTTTCCTGCCCGTCAAAGTCGATGATGTCCAAATCGAGCGTGCGCGACGTCCAATGGTCGGTGCGCACGCGACCATGCGAGGCTTCGATGCGCTGCAAACCGGCCAGCAGTTCGGCGGCCGAAAGCCTGGTATCCACGGACACGACCGCATTGCGGAATTCCGCAGTACCTTCCGGCATGCCCCATGCGTCGGTCCGATAGAGCGGCGACACCCCCGTCACCTGCGTGGAGGGAAGCCCATCAATACACCGAACGGCGTCACGCAAGGTGGCGGTCACATCGCCCTGATTGCCTCCCATGGCGATGATGGCATGATGCACCTGCCCATGTTCCGACGACGCTCACGCGATGGACTGTCAACTGTTTCACGGGAACGTTCCACGGTCACGCTGACATCGTCGAACGGCACGGTGATCGGCGCATTCGGCTTATGCACGGTGACCTGCGTGCGGCACACGGCCGGAAAGCCGAGAATCATGCCGACGATACGATTGGCCAGCTTTTCAATCAAATCGACGTGTTCGCCTTCGATGATGGCCACGATGCCTTTGGCGACCGCACCATAGTCGACGGTGTCGTTCAGATCGTCGGAACGGCCGGCGGCAGCGAGGTCGAGGAACAGCGTGGCGTCCACCACGAAGGTCTGGGCCCGCTCATGCTCGAAGTCGAGCACGCCATGTTTGCCCGTCGCGCGGATTCCCGTCAGTCGAATCTGATCCATACCAGCCTTCCTTTGCCGTTCCTACGTTCCGTATTCCTATTATTTCCGCGATTGCGATGTTGTGACTATCTGCGATTCGCACGGTCACGCGTTCGCATACTCGCGCCATGCGTTGCCGACGGCGACCGCGTCGCGGCTTTTCGCCACGTCATGCACGCGCACGGCCCACACGCCATGTTCCGCGCACAGGGCGCTGATGGCCGCGGTGGCGTTGTCTTTTGAGGCCATGTCCGGCTCGGTCACACCGGCGCCGGCAAGCAGCGAGCGACGAAACGTTTGCGGGACGCGCCGATCAGCACCGGATAGCCAGCCGCGTTGAACCGGTCAAGCGCCGCCAGAATCGGCAGGTTATGCTCCACGCCCGGCTTGGAGAAGCCCAGGCCCGGGTCGATGATGACCTGTTCGGCCTGCACCCCGGCTTCAAGCACCGCATCCACCTGACGCATCAGCTCGTCATACACGTCATTCACCACGCCATGCTCGTAGCGGGAGGTGTCGGCGTCCGGCACATTGCCCGCGGCGCCGGCAAGCCAGCCACGCCAATGCTGCACGATGTACAGGCAGTCGGAATGGTCGGCCACCACATGCGGCAGTTCGCGGTCCAACTGGCCGCCGGACACGTCGTTGATGATCTGCGCGCCATGTTCGAGCGCGGCCAACGCCACCGAAGCGCGCGTGGTGTCGATGGACAGCACCGCCCCTTCGGGAATCAGCGCGTCCACAGCGCCCAGCACACGGGCCTTCTCGTCGGCTTCGCTGACGCGTTTGGCTCCCGGACGGGTGGATTCCGCTCCGATGTCGATGATGTCGGCACCGGCTTCATCATCGCCTCGCCATGGGCTTTGGCCGCCTCCGGAGCAAGCCAGAGGCCGCCGTCGGAGAAGGAATCCTCCGTGATGTTGAGCACGCCCATCACCAACGTGCGCTGGCTATCATGAATCGCCTTCATATCAATCGCCATCGGTTTTCTTCCTTCATTCATTCCGTTCTTCCGTTCGGTTCTGTCCGATTCCGCCCGGTAAAGCGCACTTACGAATGGTTCGACAGAATCAGGCTCATCGCCTCGGTCCGCGTGGCCGCGTCGCGCATGCATCCTCGCACCGCCGAGGTGACGGTACGGGACTGCGCCTTCTTGACGCCACGCATGGCCATGCACATGTGGTCGCATTCGGTGACCACGATCACGCCACGCGCGTCGATGCCTTCCATCAACGCGTCGGCCACCTGCTGGGTGAGCCGCTCCTGCACCTGCGGACGGCGTGCGTACAGTTCCACCAACCGTGCCAGTTTGCTTAAGCCCGCCACTTGGCCGTTCTGCGGGATGTAGCCGACGTGGGCCACGCCATGGAACGGCAGCAGATGATGCTCGCAGACGGAGAACAGTTCGATGTCGCGTACGAGGACCATTTCGTCGGTGTCCACCTTGAAACGGGTTTTCAGAACTTCCTCTGGCCCATGTCCGAGGCCGGCGAACAGCTCCTTGCACGCGCGCCCGATACGGTCCGGCGTGTCCAGCAGACCTTCACGGTCCGGATCCTCGCCGATGGACTTCAAGAACAGGCGCACGGCCTGGCGCACGCCTTCCTCGTCATAGCCGACAGGCCCGGCCGCATGAGCGGCACGGGCCTTGTCGTCGAAGAGGGTATCGAAATCGGTATCGCTCATCAGTTGGTCAATCCTGCGCTTTGCTTCAGCTTGTCGGGAATCGGGACCGGCGGAATGTCGGAATCGGGACGCTTCTCGTCGCTCAACCAGACCTCGCGCTTCGGCGCCTTCTTGATGTTGGCGAAGATGGCGGCAAGCTCCTTCTCGTTGAGCGTTTCCTTGACGAGCAGCTGACGTACCAGCTCGTCAAGGATGTCGCGGTTCTCGTTAATGACGTTCCATGCTTCGGTATGCGCGGTCTCCACAAGCTTGAGCACTTCCTCGTCGATGATTTCGGCGGTGTGCGCGGAGTACTTGTGGGTGAGCGCGCCGAGATCGCTTTGCTCGTCGTCGGACCACTTGATGGCGCCCAGCTTCTCGGAGAAGCCGTAGTCGAGCACCATCTGACGCGCGATGTTCGTGGCCTTCTCGATATCGTTGGAAGCACCGGTGGTCGGGTCGTGGAACACGACCTCTTCGGCGGTACGGCCGCCCATGGCGTACGCCATCTGGTCGAGCAGCTGGTTGCGGGACATGGAGTAACGGTCCTCGGTTGGCATGACCGCGGTGTAGCCCAGTGCACGGCCGCGCGGCAGAATCGTCACCTTGGTCACCGGATCGGTGTCGTTCATGGCGGCCGCGACCAGCGCATGGCCACCCTCGTGATATGCGGTGTTGCGCAGCTCGTCGAGAGCCATGCCCTTGGAACGACGCTTCGGACCGGCCTGAACACGGTCGATGGCCTCGTCGATGGCGCGGTTGTCGATGAGCTGGGCGCCGGCACGGGCGCACAGCAACGCGGCTTCGTTCAACACGTTGGCAAGGTCGGCGCCGGTGAAGCCCGGCGTGCGCACGGCGATCATATGCAGGTCACGTCCGGCACGAACGGCTTGCCCTTGGCGTGTACCTTCAGAATCGCCTCGCGGCCTTCCAAATCAGGTGCTTCGACGGCCACCTGGCGGTCGAAACGACCCGGGCGCAGCAATGCCGGATCAAGCACATCCGGACGGTTGGTCGCAGCGATGATGATGAGGTTCGTATCGTTGTCGAAGCCGTCCATCTCGACGAGCAACTGGTTCAGCGTCTGCTCGCGTTCGTCGTGGCCACCGCTCATGCCGGAACCGCCACGCTTGCGGCCGACGGCGTCGATCTCATCGATGAAGATGATGGCCGGAGCGTTCTTCTTGGCCTCATCGAACAGGTCACGCACACGGGAGGCGCCAAGGCCCACGAACATCTCCACGAAGTCGGAGCCGGCCATGGAGTAGAACGGCACGCCGGCCTCGCCTGCGATGGCGCGCGCAGCAGCGTCTTGCCGGTGCCTGGAGGGCCGTACAGCAGCACGCCGCGCGGAATGCGGGCGCCCAAAGCCTTGTAACGGGACGGGTCCTTGAGGAAGTCCTTGATTTCCTCGACCTCCTGCACGGCAGCGTCTTCGCCGGCCACGTCGGAGAACTTGGTGGTCGGGGTCTGGCCGTCGAGCAGTTTGCCGCTGTTCTTCTTGCCGCCCATGCCGAACATGCCGCCGGCGGCACCGCCCATGCGGCTCATCAGGAACCAGAACAGGCCGAAGATGATCAGGAACGGCAACAGTGAGGTGAGCAGGTAGGTCCAAATGCTGGTCTGCTGCATGGACGCGGTCCAGCCCTTGGCCGGATCGGCCTTCTGCACGGCCTTGACCACGGCCGCGGACTGCGCATACGTGTAGTAGAACTGCACGTTCTTGCCGTAGTTCTTCGTACGTCCGGTGTCCGGGTCGGTGGCGGAGTAATCGCTCGACAGCTTGAGCTTGACCTGCTGGGTGTTGTCCACGATCGTCGCGTACTCGACGGTGTTGCCGTTGAGGATTTGCATGCCATCCTTGGTGTCGATGGTTTGCGAGCCCGCACCGGCGAAAAGCTGGAACATGGTCACGGCAAGCAATGCCACGACCACAACCCACAGCCACGGCGACTGCCAGAACGGACGGGGGCCGTTGGACTTGTTGCCGTTCGCCCCGCTGCCACCGTTCTTGCCGTCATTGTTGCGGCTAAACGGATTGGTGAACGGGTTATTGCCCCCGTTGGGTTTGTTGCCGCCGCCATTGCTTGGCGGCTGGTTCGGACCAGGGAAACTCATGCCTGACCTCCTTCATAGACTGACGGTTTCAGCACCGCGATCGAATCGAGGTTGCGGTAGTACTCGTCGTAATCCAAGCCGAAACCGACCACGAATTCATCGGGAATCTCACGTCCCTTGTATTTCACATCAACATTGACCTTGCGACGTGCCGGCTTCTCCAGAAGCGCAAAAATTTCCACGGAAGCCGCTCCACGGCGCTTGAGCTCGTCGACCAGCCAAGCCAGGGTGATGCCCGAATCGATGATGTCCTCGACGATCAGCACATGGCGTCCTCGCACATCCGTGGACAGATCCTGACGAACCGTGATCTTGCCGCTCGACTCCGTGCCGGAACCGTAGCTCGACAGGCTCATGAAATCCATTTGGACCGGAATGCTCATGGCCTGGGAAAACGCCGCAAGCGTGTTCACGGCCCCCTTGAGCACGCAGACCAGCAGCGGGTTCTTGCCACGATAGTCTTCACTGGCTTGTGCCGCGGCACGGTTGATGATGTCGGAGATCTCTTCTTTGCTGATCAGCTCGTGATCAATGTCTTCTTGTACGTCAGCGATTCGCATGCCCACCATCTTGGCACATGCGAATGACGTGTTTCTGGCTATATGCTGAATATCCGCTGGGAAGATTCACACGTGGCCGTTCACAGCTTCGGCAGACCGGCCACGAATGTGTCGATGGCCGCCTTCGCCGCCGCGAAATCGGTGGGATTGTTGACGATCACCGCGAAGGTCAACGCTCCGCCGTTCAACCGCGACACATTGCCGGTCATGGAGGTCACGTCGCCCAGACTGCCGGTTTCACACGGATCAGCCCCGCTTCGTCAGCATCGTTCAGACGGCTCTCAGCGGTGCCGACGAAGCCCATGACGGACATTCCTTCGGCTGCGGCCGCCCCCGATCCCGCAGCCAGATTGCGCAGTTGCACTTCGAGCAGGGTGCGCGCCGTCAGTTTCGAATCCTCCGTAAGTCCCGAACAATTGCGCATGTCGAGCCCGGTCGTAGTGATGCCTTTGCGCTCCAGCACGCTTTTCACAGCCTGCACCGCGCCAGCCGGCGAATTGTCCGCGCCGACCTGCAACGCCAGCAGCCTGCCGAATTCCTCGGCGAGCGAATTGTCGGAATGCCGCATGGTGAACGCCATAATCTCGTTCAACGACGCCGAACGCACGGAGGCAAGCGGATGGGATGCCCCCGCAACCGTGCCTTGCGATACAAATCCCTGAACCGTGATGCCCTGTTCGGCCAGCCGCTGCTGGAACACCAGCGCCGCGTCACGCGCCGGCTGCATGCTCAATGCCGGATACGCCGAGAACACATCAGGATTGGCCGGACCTGTCCCGTTCCAATTCCTGCCGCTGTCCACGGCCATGGAAGCTGTCGGGGCGTAGTACAGGTGGTCCGTGTCGAGTTCGGCGATGCCTTGCGGCCAGCGGTCGTTGCCGAACAGTGTGTCGTCATAAGCCAATGTCACGGAGGTGATGCCACGCTGCCGCAACGCCTGTGCGGTCCGCCCGGCAAGCGTGCCCAATCCGGCACGTCCGTTGATGTGGTTCGCGTCGGACGCTCCGGCTCCCAACAGCATGTCGCCGTTGCCTTTGAGCACCAGCGCGCGGTGCCGTCCTGGGACTGTTCCAGATAGGTCTGCGTGTCCAGGGTCTTGCCCATGTCGAGTTCGACGGCGGCCGCATACGCCGTCAACGTTTTCATGGTGGATGCTGGCGTGCGGGGCACGTCGATGTTGTTTTCCGCGGCCACGTTGCCCGACGCGTCGGCGATGGCGATGGAGAATTCGCCGCCGAAGCCGGCGGCTGAGGCTCGGAACGCGTCGGTCAGCGCGCGCGCAGCGGCCGGATCGATGGTCTTGGAAACATCGATGTCGGCGATCACGTCGGCCGCCTCGATCGAACGGCCGGCAGCGGCGGCCGTCGAATGTTCGACATGGCGCAATGTGAGGACGCCCGGTGCGGCATCGCACATGTCGGCCACTGCATAGCCGACGCACAGTGCGACGGTGGCCGCGACGGAAACCGCCACCGTGATCGCTCGGCGTCGTCGCGTATAGCGGTAATCGCCAGCGTCATCCATAGCCAAACCACACCCTCTCTTCGTCATCTTTTCACCATCCGCACCATATGGATCGCCACGAAACATCTCATGACCGTTCACACCGCCGCGGGCAAGCCTCAGCCCTTATGCTCGATCGGCTTCCATTCGGACTTGGCGAACACCGCCTGGAACGAAATCGGCACATAGCTCAGCATGTAGATCGGGAAGGCCAGCACGTAGGCGAGCAGCTCCTTGTTGGTGGCGCCCACGTGATCGCGTTCCGCCACGATGGTCAATGCGGCGAGTCCCATCATGCCGATCACCGATATCACAATGCCGGATGTCCAGCCGGTCAGCGAATTCAGCTGGCTTTGCCATGTCACGAAACCGCAGGCGGCGAACAGCATGCCCAACAGCACGCGTGCGATGCCGAGCACGGTGAACGGGCACAGCAGCAGCGTGAAATCGACGGCGGAGAAATCACGTTCCCTGACCGCGCGCTTGATCAACGCCGGTCCGTAATAGCGGAACACCTGCAGGAAGCCCTTGCTCCAACGCAGGCGTTGACGCCAGCTTTGCGCGAAGGTGACCGGCTGCTCGTCGTACAGGATGGCGGTGCCGCAGTAGCCGATGCGGTCGCCGTGCAGCACGCTGTCCATGGTGAATTCCAGATCCTCGGTGAGTAGGTGGAATTTCCAGCCGTTGTTGCGACGCATGATCTCCTGGGAGAACATGAAGCCGGTGCCGCCCACGTGGCAGCTGTTGCCGAGCCACATGCGGGAGGCGGAAACGAAGCGCGATTCGCGGATGAACCACAACGCGGAACCGGACGACACCCAATTGTCGGACAGGTTCACGGAATTGCGGTAGCTGGTGAGGATTTTGAAACCGGCTTGGAAGCCCTTGTTCATTTCCTCGATGTAGTGCTTGTCGAGTTTGTTGTCGGCATCGAACACGAAAAAGGCGTCATACGGGTCGGATGCGCCCGACTCGTTCATCTGGTCGAGCAGATAGGTCAGCGCGTAGCCTTTGCCGACCTGCTCCTTGTTGAATCGTTCGATGACGTGGCATCCCATGTTTCGGGCCACTTCGGCGGTGTTGTCGGTGCAGTTGTCGGCCACCAGCCAGATGTCGATGAGCTCGCTCGGATAGGTTTGCGAATGCAGGCAGTCGATGAGGTTGCCGATGACGTTCGCTTCGTTTCGCGCGGAAATCAGCACCGCGTACCGTTTGTTCATCGGCGCTTCGGGGAACTTGATCGGCTTGGCGAACAGCGAGATGACGATGCAGACCGCTTGGTAGAGCATGCCGGCGCCGCCCAAAACCATCAGCACGACATCAAGTACGCTCAGCAATACCATTAACGCCACCTACTTCTCGGATTGTCATCCGTTCCCTGCGATTGCGACCCGTCCGCTACCTGCGGTCCGGCTTCCGTCTGCGCTCCGTCCGCTTCCGCGGTTCCCCGCAGCGGCTTGCGATCGACCCCGTCCAACACGTGCTTCGGAATGGCGACGGTCTGCGATTCGTCGGCATCCCCGGTCTCGTCGGACCGAGTGATATTGTACGCCTGCTCCTGCAGGAAGCGCACGTCGTCGGGAATCGGCACATGCGCGCTCGACCCCTGCACGCGCGCGGCACGGCGTGCAGGTGCTCGCTGATGACTTCGGCGCCTTCCACCAGCTTCGACTTCTTGTCTGGAACCGGATCGTCCATCAGCGGCGAATCGACCAGATCGTACCGCTTGGTGTAGGTGCGGGCGATCGTCTGGATCGAGGCGACGATAGGCAGCGCCAGGAACGCGCCGATCGCGCCGAACAGCGAGCCGAAGGCCAGGACGGCAAGGAAGGCGACCGCATCGTTGACGTCCATGGTGCGGCGGGAGATCTTCGGCGCGAAGATCAGGTTTTCGATCTGCTGGTAGACGCAGATGAACGCCACCACGGCGATCGCCTGCCACAAACCACAGCTGCCCCAGGCGAACAGCACCGGCAACGCGCCGCCGATGTACGTGCCGAGCATCGGGATGAACTGCGATACGACGCCGCAGAACAACGCCAACGGCATCCAATACGGCACGTGCAACGCCATCAGGCAGATCGAGGTGAAGAACGCGTTGAGCACGGCGAGGATGGCACGTGAGAACAGGAACGATGAGATCTGCGTCTGGCTGACGGTCCAGACGAACAGGAACCGGCGCTGCGCGGAGGGAGCCATCCACTGGCAGGCCGCGCGGCGCAGCTTCGGGCCGGCCGCCGAAATGTAGAACGTGGTCATGATCACCGTCATGAGGTTCAGCAGGAAGCTGAAGAATCCGGACACCGTGCTGATGGCGGTGCCCGCGAAATCCGTGACCCACGAGGTCTGGATGTTCTTCAGAATCTCACCGCCGAGACTGTTGATCTCAGGAAGCTTGAAATCCGTGTATTGCGCCACGAAATCGCAGATCTGCTGGTAGAGGGCCGGCAGACCGTTGCACAAAGCGATGACCTGCTGCACGAACAGATTGCCGAACAGACCGAACATCACGCAAAGCAGGACACCCAACATCAGCAACGCGAAAATCGAAGCGAACGAACGCTTCCAGCCATGCTTGACCAGCGGAATCACCACCGGCTCCACGGCGAGCGCCAGGAACAGCGAGATGACGACGTCGATGATGAGGTATTCGATTTTGCCCCAACTGCGCCAGCAGAAGGAGAGCAGCACGATGGCGATGGCGATGTACAGCAGCGCGCGACCCAGCCATTCCGGAGGTCTGCGTGGATCGCCTTTCGCAGGGAACAGCGTGCCGAGATCCCAACGCATTTCGTCGGTATTGCCGCACTGTCCGGACGTTCCCGTCCTCTTGTCCGTATCCATATGCTGTTCGCGTTCGCTCATGGCTCCTTATTGTAGACAGGCACCGTGTACGGGCTGGAACCTATTCTTGAAACCATGCTGAACGTTTCAATTGTCATCCCCGCCTGGAATGAACAGGAGCGTATCAACGATTGCCTGCTCAACGCCACCCGGCAGACCGTGATGCCTCATGAGGTGATTGTCGTCGATAACCGTTCCACTGATTCGACCGTTGCCGTGGTGGAGCAGTTCATGAAGGACCATCCGGAAGCGCGGTGAAGCTGCTGCATCAGGATGATGAGCAGGGTCTGATTCCAACGCGTGATTATGGTTTGAATCATGCCACCGGCGATATTCTTGGCCGTTTCGATGCCGACTGCATGATCCGCCCGGACTGGGTGGAGGTGGTGTCCGGCATTTTCACCGAGGATCCGGATGCGATGGGCGCCACCGGTCCGGTGATGTATTACGATTTGCCGAGCCGTCATTTCGGGCTTCGCGGGGACAATTCCACCCGCAAACGTATTTATAGGGCCGATGATGGGCAACCTCTGCTGTTCGGTTCCAACATGGCCCTGCGCGCCACCGCCTGGCGCGAAATCGCCGACGAGGTCTGCCAAGACAAGGCGGATGTGATGCATGAGGACATCGACATCTCGCTGCATCTGTTGGGCAAGGATCTCAAGACCGTGTATTGTCCGCGGATGATCGCGGGCATCAGCGCACGTCGTATGGACACGTCTCCGGCATCGTTCCTCAACTATATGCGCCGTTTCAAGAACACGTTCAACGCGCATCCGCAGCATTACCGCAAGCACAAGCCGGAAATCCTCATCACCGCGTTATATCCTGTGATGCATCTGCTGTATCCGGTGTGGCAGAAGGTGTTGAACACCGCTGATATCAATCCGGCCGAGGCCGCGTGGATCAACGAGCAGATGGAATTGGCCGAACAGGAAGGCCACGAGCTGTATGACGACACTCCCACTGATGAGGAGTGGAGCGAGAAGCACGAGGAATAGCGATTAGGTATAGCGATTATTCGCGGCGTATTTTCCGCGGATAGCGAACGGACGCACCGACCATGCGATCGATGCCGTCCGTTTTGTTTTTACGATTGCGGTTTGCGATTGCGCCTACCGCAGTCGGACCTACATCAGGCTCTTGTAGATGGCGAGGATGTCTTCCTGGGTGGCCTGGCGCGGGTTGCCCGGCGTGCACACGTCGTGGAAGGCGTCATGGGCCAGCGGCTCCAGGTCGGCTTCGGTGGCGCCAACTTCGGAGATCTTGGTCGGGTTCTTCAGATCCACGGTGAGCTTGTGCACCGCCTGGACGGCCTCTTCACGCACGGTTTCGATGTCGCCGGTGTAGGCATCGGCGATACCGAAGGCGTCGGCGATGTCACGGTACTTCTCGCCGGTGTAGTCCTTGTTGTATTCCATGACCGGGGCCAGCAGGATGCCGTTGGCCACACCGTGCGCCACGCCGAGGCGGCCGCCCAGCGGGTGGGCCATGCCGTGCACCAGACCGAGGCCGACGTTGGAGTAGGCCATGCCGGTGATGTAGGAGGCGTAGGCCATCTGTTCGCCGGCCGGAATGTCTCCATCGGCGCTCTTGGCGAGGTTCTTGGCGATCATGCGGATGGTCTGCATGGACAGGCAGTCGGACAGGCTCCACGCGCCCGGTGTGATATAGCCTTCGATGGCGTGGGTCAGGGCGTCGAGTCCGGTGGCCACCTTGAGGCCGCGCGGCATGGAGTCGGTCAGGTCCGGATCCACGAAGGCGACGATTGGGATGTCATGCGGGTCGACGGCCACGAACTTGCGCTTGTTGGCCGTGTCGGTGATCACATAGTTGATGGTCGTTTCGGACGCGGTGCCAGCGGTGGTCGGCACACCGAAAATCGGCACGGACGGGTTCTTGGTGTCGGCCACGCCTTCAAGGGACAGCACGTCGGCGAATTCCGGATTGGCAGTCACGATGCCGATGCCCTTGCAGGTGTCCTGCGGGGAACCACCGCCCAGACCGATCAGGAAGTCGGCTCCGGAGGCTGCGAACTTGGCGACGCCATCCTGGATGCACTCGACCGGCGGATTCGGCTTGACGTTGTCGAACACCTCATACGGCATGCCCGCCTCGTCAAGAACGTCGGTGACCTTCTTGACGGTGCCGGTCTCCAGCAGCACCGGATCGGTGACGATGAACGCCTTGGTGAAGCCATGGGACCTGGCGACGCCCGGAATCTCCTTGATGGCTCCGCGGCCGAAATACGCGGTCTGGTTGAAAATCATGCGATAGACCATAGTGCTCTCCTTTAAGCGACTGTGTGTTCATGGGCTCCGGCATCCTTTGCCGTAAAGCCAACGCTCCCATCATAAACCCATTTTCGACCGGCATGCGGCCAACGACACCGCAGTATTACACGAGCTTTCCACCCAGCAGAAGAAAACCAGACGAGACATCGCCGGATATCAAATAATTCGCTCCAAGCGAGCCGATCCCTCCCATTTCGAAGACCCACATGGTCTCGTCCACGGATTTGCCGTCCACGACAATCGTTTATCCACCTGCGCCGTAGTTTATCAACACTAGGAACAAAATTCCCTCTTAGTTAGGAGCAGCGATAACAAGAGATAATTGCATCGATACCACAGAAACCATGAAACAGTGAAGAAAAACCTTATACAAAACAATAAACCCCGAATCTCTCCGGGGTTTCCATGGTGGCTCCGAGCGGCATCGATCCGCTGACCTAACGATTTTCAGTCGTTCGCTCTACCAACTGAGCTACAGAGCCATGAACAACTTGCGCTGTTCCAGCGACCACGGCCGGACTTGAACCGGTGACCTCCGCCGTGACAGGGCGGCGCTCTAACCAACTGAGCTACGCGGCCATTGCCACCTTGTTTCCAAGGTACGTACCCCCTGAGAGAGTCGAACTCTCGTTGTCAGATTGAAAGTCTGGTGTCCTAACCGTTAGACGAAGGGGGCGCTTTCAGCGTTTCCGCTTGACAACTTGCCCTACTATACGCGAATCTGGCCGACATGCAAACCTCGGCGTGTCGCGCCGGTGTCACACACCGCCACAATAAGACAGGAATCCTCGTAAAACACTGAAATTCCAAGCCTTATCGCATTACACGCGACGATAGGTGAAATCGTGAATCACGCGCCCGGCGGCAAGTCCCTTCTTCTCGAAATTGGTCAAAACACGGCCATCGAATCGCTCGGATTCAGCGAAATCGGCGTGTCGCAATGCGGCCGCCTCATCCGCGTTGCCTTTGCCGACGTGCTCGACGGGCAGGCTCACGGTCAATGCGCCGTCGTTATGGAAGCCGTCCAGCTCGTCCATCACCTCATGGACGTGCAGCGCGTAATCCTCGATGTCGGTGGCGATGCGCCACACGCCTTCGTCCGTCACGCGCGGTGGCGTCCGCGGCGAGCTCGGGCTGTACGATGCGGCGCTTGTGATGGCGCATCTTCGGCCACGGGTCGGGGAAGAACGTCCACACTTCGGCGATCGAGCGTCGACGGCCGCCTTGAACAGTTCTGGCGCGTTGATCTGGGCGATCCGCAGGTTCTTCAGGTTCTGCTTGCCGGCGAGCAGCAGCGTGTGCGCCACGCCCGGATCGTAGACCTCCAGAGCAAGGAAGTTGACGTCCGGCCGGGCGGCTGCGGCGGCAACGACGTTCTCGCCTTGTCCGGAGCCGATTTCCACGATCAGAGGATTGGTATTGCCCCACGTTTCGCGGATATAGGCTTGGTCGAACACGAAACCCTCACGCACGTCGAGGGACCCTCGCCCGCGTTGATGTTCAGCAGATACGTATCGGCGTAGGTGTCCCAGGCCCGCTGCAGTCGCGCGTCGAGCCGGGCGGACCGCCGCACGAAGGACAGCACCTTGCGACCGTAGAGGGCCGGCCTGCCGTCAGCAGCGGCCGACTGCACATGTTGTATATTCTGTGCGTTTTCTTCTGTTTTGCGACCATCGGTCGGCGTGTTTTCGTCATGTTGCATACCCTAATTTATAGAGGAAACGCAGGAACGAGCCGTTAGTGTGCGTTCGTGTTCACGTGTTATACTCAAATTGTTCAAAAGGTAACAAACCTGAGCAAAAGTGAACAATGGTTGACATTTTCACCAACTGTTGCATTTCACTGCTCATTCGAAGGAAAGGCCAGAACATGACAGTTCTCGTCACTGGTGGGTGCGGATACATCGGCGCCCACGTCGTTCACGCACTTCATCAGGCCGGCGAAAAGGTTGTCGTCGTCGACGATCTGAGCTACGGCAAGCCCACCCGCATCGAGGCTCCCGCCTGTACGGCATGGACATCGCCGCTCCGGGTGCCGGCGAGCGCCTCGCGGAGATCATGAGGCCGAAGGCGTCGATTCCGTGATTCATTTCGCGGCCCGCAAGCAGGTCGGCGAATCCGTCGAGAAGCCGCTGTGGTACTACCAGCAGAACCTCAACGGCATGCTCAACGTGCTGATCGGCATGCGCGATTCCGGCGCCAAGAAGCTCGTCTTCTCCTCCTCCGCCGCCACCTACGGCGTGCCGCCGGTCGATGTGGTGCCGGAAGACGTCGTGCCGATGCTGCCGATCAACCCGTACGGCCAGACCAAGCTGTTCGGCGAGTGGATGGCCCGCGCCTGCGAGGAACCGTATGGCATCCGCTTCTGCGGCCTGCGTTACTTCAACGTGGCCGGCTGCGGCCCGGTGGAACTTGAGGATCCGGCCATCCTGAACCTCATCCCGATGCTGTTCGACCGTCTGAAGAAGGGCAAGGCCCCGGCGATCTTCGGCGACGACTACCCGACTCCGGACGGCACCTGCGTGCGCGACTACATCCACGTGTCCGATCTGGCCGACGCGCATATCGCCGCGCTGAAGTATCTGGACCGCGACGAGCGAAAGTATGACGCGTTCAACGTCGGCACCGGCGAGGGCACCTCCGTGCGCCAGATCGTCGATGAGGTCAAGAAGGTCACCGGTCTGCCGTTCAAGGAGACCGTCATGGGCCGCCGCGCCGGTGATCCGCCGCACCTGATCGGCTCCCCGAAGCGCATCAACGAGGAGATGGGCTGGCACGCCAAGTACAATGTCGAGGACATTGTGAAGTCCGCTTGGGACGCATGGCAGGCCAACCCGGAGCACCACATCGACGTCGACACCTGGAAGCAGACCGACTGAGATTCGTCTCCTTTCCCGCGAAACCGCGGCGCGCCACGCCCAACACACCGTGACACGCCGCAGTTTTGCATAATTGCGATTTTGCCGTAGTATTTCTATCTGTTGTCAGTCGCAAGACCGAAACAACGGCCGCGTAGCTCAGTTGGTTAGAGCGCCGCCCTGTCACGGCGGAGGTCACCGGTTCAAGTCCGGCCGTGGTCGCCACCAAACCCCAGCCCAATCCGCCGGGGTTTTTCTTTTACCCTCACTCTCCCCTCCCACGCCAATCCACGCTTCCCAACCGTCAAGACATAACTTGCCCACAAAAACGAGGCGCCCCACAAAAATCAAAAAACGCAACTTACCCACAGAACGAAGCAACATCGCAACCTGCCAATAAAAACGAGGTGGAGGCCGGCATATGCGTTGCAAGGCCGTAAGCTCGGCCGAACGGCCTTGAGTGTGCCTTGCAACGCATATGCCGGCCTCCACCGGACACCCCGCAATCGCAACATCGCAAAAAAAAAACGCCGTATATTCAATCCCACCAAACACCGCAACATCAGAAAAATCGCAACTTCACAACACAGCCAGCCC
>ENA-OQAL01000044-OQAL01000044.1-human-gut-metagenome-genome-assembly--contig:-NODE-44-length-28397-cov-4.240644_pt1 | contig 28397 bp, 33 predicted proteins | sample MGYA00242491_ERZ504519 | MGnify/ENA primary metagenome ERZ504519 (study PRJEB26092, sample SAMD00036260) | human gut metagenome | host: Homo sapiens | study: EMG produced TPA metagenomics assembly of... | reverse complement strand
GTACGTTCGCTTCCGCCTTCTTCTTCCAGTCGTCCAGGTCGAGCATATCCTTCTGGTACTGCTGTTCCAGTTTCTCCAGCTCGTATTCCTGCACGGCTATCACGTCTTTCTGTTCCTTGATGCGCGGCTGGTATTTGGCTTTCAACTGCTCTTCCAGGGCCTCTTTCTCCTGTTGCAGACGGAGGGTTTCAGCCTGAATTTCCGCCAGTCGCTTGATGCCCTTGTCATGTTCCGCCTGATAGTCGTCGATGGAGCGGATGTGGCGCTCGATGTCTTGCAGGGAGATGGAGATGCCGTAGAACGACGTACCCTCGTCTACAATCTTCGGCGAGAGGTTGGTCTGCCAGAGGATGGACTCGTCGCACAGCTTACCGATGTTTTCTTCCCATCCTTTCTTGTGCTCTTTGAGCCAGCCTTGCAGGGTGCTCTTGCTGTTTTTCAGGAAGGTCTCCAGTTCGTCCATACGCGGGCGGAGTTGCAAGTGCTCGGCTTGCAACTGCATCAGTGCCTCGTCTTTCTCCTTCAGTCCCTTCTGCAACTCTTCTTCCCACTTCAGCGTGAGTTCCTTGATGATGAGCTGGGCGTTGTTGATGCGGTTCTTCTTGCTCATGTGCAGACCGGTGTACGACTGGATGCGGTGTTTCAGCTCCTCCTGCTCGGCTTCGAAGAAAGTCTCCTTGCGGCACAGCTGCATCTGGTAGTCGAGGGCGGTCAGTTCGTTCTGCTTGCTGCTGCGTTCCGGATGCAGTTGCTGCGAGAGCTGTTCGTATTCCTGGTAAAGCGCTTCGGTAGCCGCTTCGTGCTGACGGCGGGCTTCTTCGATGCGGGCATTGAACGTGTTGTTCAGTCCCTCTAGCTGCTTGATTTTGGCCTCATGGATGCGGTTCCACTGTTCGTCGAGGCTCTGGATGAGCGACTTGTACTTGGTAGAGATTTCCGTGTAGTGCGAGGTAAGGATGCGCTGCTCTTCCTGCAATCCCTGCTGCTTGTTCTTCCACTCCTCCTTGCGGGCCGAACGCTCCATGATTTCTTCTATCTGGCGGCGGGCATATTCCTTTTCCTTCTGCTGTGCCTTTTGCAACTCATTGTTCAGGATGGCCAGTGCCTCCTGCATCTTGTCGCATCGCTGGCGCGACTGTTCCTGCAACTCCTGACGGCGGGCGAGGAGGGCGGTACGTGCCTTCTCAGCCTGGTGCTTCTGTTCCTCGGCCTTGGGCAACTGGCTTTCGGTAAGGCGGTAGGTGGCGGCCAGTTCGCGGCAACCCTGCACGAGAGCGGTCTGCTGGCGTGATACCTGTGCCGAGAGGGAGGTGATTTCCTTGGCCTGTTTCTGTGTTTCGCGTTTCTGGAACTCTTCGATGTCGCGTAGGCGGGTTTCGAAGTTCTTCAGGTGCTCCTTGTAGGTGTTCAGGTCGATGGCGGTCTCGTCTTCGTTGATGGACGAGATGATGGTCTTCTTGATGAACTCCGCATCGAGTTTTGAGTTGAGGAGCACATTCTGTATGGTACGCGGAATATTCTGGTACTGCTTGCTCTCCATGAGCGAGTAGCGGCTCATTTCGGGACCTGCCCCGTTGCCGTAGAGAATGTTACGGTATTCGTCGTAGGTATAGATGATGCGTGAGTAGTCCACTCCGTACTGGTCGAGGGCGGCACGGATACGGTCGTTTCCGCTGTAGGCCGTGCGGTTCTCGTCGACAAAGAATTCCATGCGGTAGGGCGAGTCGATGAAACGGTAGCACACGCGGCCCATCGACTTGAAGCTCAGGATGCAGAACGCTCCCTGTTCGGTGGTTACCTCGTAGATGATGTAGGAGTTGGAGTAGGGGAAGTAATATTCCGTGTAGCTCTGCTTCTCTACGGGGATACCCAGCTTCTGGGTGTCGGCGTTGTAGAAAAACAGGATGGCGCGCAATACGGTACTTTTTCCCACTCCCTGCGTGCCGATGAAGTGCACATTCCCGTCCAGGTAAATGTCGTCGGCATAGGGAATGTTGGCGCTGTTGATAAAGATGATTCTATTCAGGTTTCTCATTGTCTTCCGTTTCAGTGTCGTCGTAAATTTGGATACTTTCAATCAGGCGTTCCAGGTAGTGCCAGGAACTCATCACCTTGTAGGTGTTGGTCTTCTCGTTCTCCAGTTCCAGGAAAGATTCCTTGGTGAGCTGGCGAATCAGGTTGTCGAGCACGTCCTTGCGCACGTCCTTGTCGGAGAAATGCTTGCGCAGCCCGTCGAGCTTGTTTTGCAGCATCACGTTGATGTTGGCCTCCACCAGAATCTGTTCGGGCTGGAAGCGGAATCCTGCGCCGAAAGTCTCGTCGTAGGTCTTGAACAGGTCGAGCACGTCAATCCAGTAGTAGGCACGCATGATTTTCTGTTCCAGTGTGGTACGCGGTTCCACGCGCGAAAAGTAAAAGTATTCGTTGCCCCGTTCCAGGGTGTAGCCGATTTGGGCGAAGTAGACCGAGAGCGCTTCGAAGTGGTCGTCTATCTGGTCGTACATGTCGCGCACGGCTTCGTTGCAGCTGTTCGAACTGATGAACTGTCCCTTCTGGAGGCAGTCGAACAAGGCCGCAGTATTGTCAGGTATATGTATGTTCAGTTCCATAAGTCAAATGTATAGGGATGAGTGGGTTACGAGTTAGCCGGATACACCTTGGCATATTCGTACTGGTGATACAGGCCGAATTCCTCGCTGATACGGAGACGGTTTTCGTAGAGCGACACCATCTGGCAGAACAAGGTGGTGCGTTCCTGCTCGTCCACTTCGCGGGCGAAGGTGTAGTGCATCAGGTAGTGGAAGAGGTCTTCTTCCGGAGCCGACGCATCGTTCCAGCGGGCCTGTGCCTGCGCCTGTATGTAGTCGCTCAGGGTTTCTTCCAGGTCGATGACCTCCTGGTACATGGCCTGCGATTCCATGTCCTCCTCGCTGAAGCGCCCGCCTCGTTGCTGCGGATAATCTCGCGGTACTGTAGGTTGCGCAGCACTTTCAGGATGACAGGACGTGCCTCGTCGGTACTCAGGTAGGGCAGTGACAGCTTGAACGAAGACGGCACGTTGCCTTCCACCAGTACGGAATGTTCTCTTTCAAGCACTTCCGAGAGGTTGCTTCGCGAACGCAGCTCAAACTGGTCTTGCAGGTACTTCACCTTCCGGATTTTCTCTACCAGAATCACCTGGCTCTTAATCTGGTTCAGGTAGTTGATGATGTCCTGCTGGGCACGGATGAGGCTGTGGGCCGAGAGCTGGAGTTCGCTACGCAGTTCCAGCAGGATGCGGTTCAGTTCCTCGTCGGTAGCCTGCTGGAAAAACCGCCGTTCCTCGTGCAGGATGAGGTTTTCGGTGGTATCAATCAGCTGCTGGATGTGAATCCGCTTCTTGTCCAGGTTCTCCAGCTTGGCAATCTTTATCTGGTAAGTCGGTTCGTGCTTGAACGCATTGTCGATGCTGCTCTGCAGGTTCATGATGTTGCGGATGGTGGTACGCGCAATCTTCTGGAAGGTAATCTTGATGTTGCGCACATAGCTCTCCTTGCGCGAGGCAATCTGCTCCTTCTCGTAGTAGTCCATCAGTTCGTGCAGGAAGGCAATGTTCTCGTCGATGATGGCCGTGTTGATTTCCTCGTTCGCTTCGAGGAGCAGTTCGAAAAAGTCGAGGAAGCGGGCATCCAGTTCCACGAAGTTGCCGTTCTGGCGGATGACTTCTTTCTCTATGAGCAGTTTCAACCGGTTTTCATCGTCCTTGAGCAGTGCCAGTGCGTCGGAATAGCGGAAACTCAGCATCTTTCGTTTCTCGAACATTTCCGTGAGCAGTCCCCTGGCCGCCGCAATGGTATTGATAATTTCGTGAATCGATCGGAATATATACATAGTCTAGTTGAAAATTCAGGCAAAGTTATAATTTGCCCGCCAATTTTCCTAATGTTCCGAAGCGATTTTCCCCCTCTTGCGGAGTGCTTTTCAGGGAGGAAAGAGCAGGTTCCAGTACTTCCCTGTCAGTACTTCAGTACTTCTTAGGCAGTACTTGAGTACTTCCCTGAAAGTACTGCAGTACTCCCTTGGCAGTACTGGCTGGATGAAAGATGATGGTGCTTGTTTGATGGAACGGGAGGCTTATTCCTGACTTACAGCAGCAAATACGGGGCGGAGTTGCTGGCTTTCGGTTTCGAAGCCGTACCAGTAGCAGCGGCCTTCTTCGGAAGCAGGAAGCTTGCACAGGCGGAGGTTGTCGCGGTACGTACCCGTGCACACCGTCCACGCTTCGGGCGGAGTGACGTGCTTTGTGCGTACCCGTTCGGCCGGCTCCTTCTTGAGTGACATGCCGGCTTCAATCCATGCCCGGCTCATGGCGGTCAGGAAATGAGGGTAGTGCTCCTTGCAGAAATGGTAGAGCAGGATACCCCGTCGCTCCAGTCCCATGGGCTGGTCGATGATCCCGATTTGAATCAGGTGATCCAGGAAACGTGTCAGAAAGCCGGGCTCTTCCACAATCAGACGGCGGGTGATTTCCTGCCAGGCCGGTGCGTTGTAGAATCCGTCGAGCAGACGCGATAGCTGGCGGGCTGTCTGTAATTCGTCGGGGGGTGATTTCACGGGTCTGGAGCACTTCGTAAGGGGGAAGGGGAGAATAGCAGATGCCAAGCTCTTCGGCCCGGCGCCGCATCTCCGTACCCGGCAGCAGTTTCAGAGATTCCAGCTGGATTTCTCCCGCACGGTATTCGGCCAGCGTGCGTACGTCGTCGAAAATCTGTGAAAGGTGATACAGCGGCAGTCCTGCAATCAAATCGGCGTGCGTTTCCATGTTGTCCAGTGCGCAGAGGTAACGCAGACCCTCCAGTGCATCGGCCAGTTTGCCGGCTCTCCGGCTGACGGTAAGCACTTCTTCGTGCAGGCTTTGGATACCTGCTTCCAGGTGAAGCAGTCCCTTAGGCATGGAAGCCAGTTCCTTTTTCAGTTCTTCTGAAAGCAAAGCCGGATGGATTTCCAGGTGGAAACGCATGTCGGGGAACTCACGGAAGAGGTCGAACAGGGCTTTGGCCCGGTGGCTCTGGTAGTTGAATGTACGGTCGAGTACCCGGATGTTACGGATGCCTTTCTCGTGAATCAATCGGACACGTTCGCGGATAGCCTCGACGGAAAGCGTACGGACTGGCTTTTCTCCTCCGCTCACACAGAATGCGCAGGTGTTGAAACAGCCGCGGGTAGTTTCCAGTTGCACGAACGGCTTGCTCCAGTTGAAGAACGGACTTTGTTCGGGATTCACCAGCTTGTCGAAAGCCATTACACGTGAAAGGCCGTTGTCATGGTATTGTCCTTCCGCATCCAGAAAGCAGAGTCCCGTGATACGGGTCCATTCCTTCGGTTGCTGCCAGCAGGCGAGCCATTGCGGAAAAGTCTCTTCACCTTCTCCCCGGAATACGCAGTCTACAAAGCGGTTGGTGCGCAGGAAGTCTTCGTTGTGTCCCAGAAACTCCGGACCGCCCAGTGCCACCACGCAACGGGGCAGCATGGCTTTCACCCGACTGATGACGTGCATGAGCACTTCGTGTTGAACAGCCAGCAGGTAGCTGCCAGAATATCCGGTGCCTGACGTACGACTTCTCCGGCTGTCATGCCCGGATTTTCGTTGATAGTAGCCGACACCACTCCCCATTCCAGGGACGGGTCGTGCATGACTTGTGCGTGCAAGGCCGGAAGGGCCAGTGAGGCGTGAGCGTACGAGCTGTTCAGGTCGAGCCAGAGAATTTTCATGGGTAAACGGGAATCAAGTGATGAATGAATAGGACAAAGGAAAAGGATTTGCAAGCCGATGAGAAACCGGACTGCAAATCCTTTATGGTGACGGGACCCTTCCTTTACGGAAAATGCCCGGTACTGTTTTTTAGATTACGTACTGTGAACTGATAGATTCGTTCGACATCACGCGGCGGATAGTTTCAGCAAACATGTCGGCGATAGACAACTGTTTTACCTTAGCGCAGCGCTGTGAGTAAGGAATACTGTCAGTGAATACAATTTCTTCCAGCTGAGAGTTCTGTACACGTTCAGAAGCCAGGCCAGACATTACACAGTGAGAAGCGATAGCGCGTACAGAGCGTGCACCTGCTTCTTTCATGATGTCGGCAGCCTTGGTGATGGTACCAGCTGTATCCACCATGTCGTCAATCAGAATTACGTTCTTGTCTTTTACGTCACCGATAATCTGCATGGAGCTACTACGTTTGCTTTTTCGCGTGTCTTGTGGCACAATACCAAAGGCACATCCAGGTATTTAGCGTATGTGCTGGCACGTTTGAACCACCCACGCAGGAGTAGCGATAACCAGGTCTTCCAGGTTCAGTGACTGGATGTAAGGAGCGAAGATGGTAGACGCATACAAGTGGTCAACCGGAATATCAAAGAATCCCTGAATCTGGTCAGCGTGAAGGTCCATGGTAATCAGACGGTCGATACCTGCTACGCTCAGCAAGTCGGCTACCAGTTTCGCACCGATAGACACACGCGGTTTGTCCTTGCGGTCCTGACGAGCCCATCCGAAGTAAGGAACTACGGCAATGATACTCTTGGCTGATGCACGCTTGGCAGCGTCAATCATCAGGAGGAGTTCCATCAGGTTGTCTGAGTTAGGGAAAGTGGACTGTACCAGGAATACATGCTGTCCACGGATTGATTCTTCATAGGAAACTGCAAATTCGCCGTCTGCGAAATGAGTAATGTTCATGTTACCAAGTTCACAGCCCAGGCTGTTACAGATTTTTTCTGCAAGGTATCTCGAGTTTGTACCAGAGAATACCTTAAAAGGTGATGTTGCGCTCATTGTAAAAATAGATAATATTGCCTTATTTTCTGCAAAAGTACGCCATTTCTTTAAGCCGGACAAACGTTTCCGGCAGAATTTTAGCGAATGACTCAGTCGGCCAGTCGCTTCAATTTTCTGAAATGAGCGATAAGTTCTTGATAATTGTAGTCTGAAGCGGGGTCAAACTTGTTCCACAGTCCTCCTAAGATAGCGGCTCCCCCGAAGCCGAAATCCTTCACCTGAAGCAGGTTGTTTTCGTCTACACCTCCCAGGGCAATGACCCGTTTGTCGATTATGCCTTTCTCGGCAGCTTCACGGATGGATTCCGATGTGAAGGCCGATGCATAGCCTTCTTTGGAAATGCTGTCGAATATCGGGCTGAGGAATACGTAGTCGCACATTTTCTTGTCGGCCATCACCTCGTCGAAGGTATGGCAGGATGCACTTACGTGTCCGGTATAATTATCCGGAATCAGCGGATTGCGATGGCTCAGGTGAATGCCCTTAAGTTTGTATTCTTCTTTTAAATAAAAATGGTCGTGTACGACAATACGCTTGTGGTATTTCTCGGGAATGAGGGTTAGCAGACGCTCCGCATAAACCGGAGCCGTGTCGGGTTTACGCAGATGGAGTATGTCCAGTCCCTCGTCGAACAGAGTAGTAATGATCTTGTCTTCCTCTACAAAATAAGTAGGGGTTGTTATCAATATTAACTTCATGCGGTTACACAAATTGTGGCGCAAAGTTAGTAACGTCTTTGTAATATTCCTAATGCCTGTGAATATTTATTTTTGAGGGGACTGAAGCGCTTTGACATTTTAAGTGAAATGCCGGAGCGTTTTATCTGAAATGCCTTGGTGTTTCATGCAAAACGCTTCGGTGTTCTGCTTAAAACGTCAAGGTATCTTGAAAAGAGATTATAAATGCTTTTTTATGTATTTGATAATTAATGATTTATGGGCTATTTAAAAATGTATGTCTCATTTTTTATCATTCAACAAATTACGGCTTACTTCTGCAAAAGTTCGGACATCTATCACTCTAAAACGTGAATGTTTGGACCGGATGTCGATATTTTCGTATTTTTGCAATAATTTAATAGGTGAGGGCTTATTTTTCGGCTCCTCCTGATTTATTTGTACTGATATGATCCAGATTTTAGTGATTGATGATGAAGATCCCATCCGCAACCTGCTGGCGCGCATGATTGAGCTGGAAGGCTACAAGGTGTGGAAAGCGAGTGACTGCCAGAGTGCATTGAAACTGCTGAAAGCACAACCGTTTGATGTGGTGCTTTGTGACGTGTTTCTCCCCGATGGAAACGGAGTCGATTTCATTCGGGAGATAAAAAAACATCGTCCGGAAGCGGAGGTGATTCTGCTTACCGCTCACGGCAATATTCCGGATGGGGTGCAGGCCATTAAGAACGGGGCATTTGATTACATAACTAAGGGAGATGACAACCGCAAGATTATTCCGACAATCAGTCGTGCGGTGGATGAGGTAGAAAAAAGAAAGGAAAGGTCGCTCCTCCCGTATCCTATTCGTTTGATTCGATTATCGGAAGTTCCAACGGACTGAAGCAGGCGGTTGCGCTGGCCCGGAAAGTGGCCGATACGGATGTGCCGGTGCTGCTCACGGGTGAAACCGGTACCGGAAAGGAAGTGTTCTCCCACGCTATCCATTACGCGAGCCCTCGCAGTCAGTATCCTATTATGGCCATCAACTGTTCGGCTTTCAGCAAAGACTTGCTGGAGAGTGAGCTCTTTGGTTACAAGGCCGGAGCCTTTACCGGAGCCATGAAAGACAAGCCCGGCCTGTTTGAAGTGGCAAATCACGGTACGGTTTTTCTGGATGAAATCGGTGAAATGGCCTTCGACCTGCAAGCGCGTTTGCTGCGTGTGCTCGAAACCGGAGAATATATTAAGGTGGGAGATACCAAGCCAACGAAGGTGGATGTACGTATCATCTCGGCCACTAACCGCGATTTGAAAAAGGAAATTGAGAACGGGCATTTTCGTGAGGACCTTTATTTCCGCTTGTCGGTGTTCCAGATTCATCTGCCTCCGTTGCGTGAGCGGAAAGAAGATATTGAAATGCTGGCAGAGACTTTCCTGAAACGCTTCTCTACAAAGTTGAAGAAAGAAATCAAGGGGATGACTTCCGAGGTGGTGGACATACTGAAAGGAGCTGAGTGGCGGGGGAATATCCGCGAACTGAAGAACGTGATGGAGCGCAGTGCCATTGTCTGCGATGAAGAAGTGACCGTGCAGGACTTGCCGATTGACTTGCAATGTGCCGGAATGGACGAAGAGCAGGGTAAGGAAGAGTTTGAATTGGCAGTGATTGAACAGAAACATATCACGAAAGTGCTGCAATATACCAGGGGAAACAAAACAGAAGCGGCGCGTCTGCTGAAAATCGGCCTGGCCACGCTTTACCGTAAAATAGAAGCTTATCATATTTCCGTATAGGAATGTTTTTATCATTTTGATATTTCAAATATAGTGAGCCTTCTCAATTTGAGAAGGCTTTTTTTGTGCCTTTTCTTTTACTATTTTTATAACAATTAGATTATCAGTTGATTATGAATCTCCTTAAATTGTGGCATACCATTTGCCCTACGTATGCCGTGAATTTAACTGATTGTTTATCGAAAAAAAGAAAAAACTATGGAACTATTTACAGTGGGATTTTTAATCTGTTTGTTAGGCGGCCTCGCCTGCTTCTGGTTGTTTTTATAAATGTATTGACTGGTTTGAACGAATTTGAAAGGAGAAACTTTTTATGTATACCGCATTATTTATTGTGAGTGTCATCATGTTCGGCTATTTGATGTATGTGCTTGTGAAGCCGGAGAAATTCTGATAAAGTAGATATTGATTAATTCTGGGTATTATGAATACAGAAATTTTAGGTGTTGTAGCGCAAATTGTTCTGATGATAGTGCTAAGCTATCCGCTTGGAAAATATATGGCGAGAGTGTATAAGGGTGAAAAAGTCTGGTCGGACTTCATGCAGCCGGTAGAAAACCTGATTTTCCGATTCTCAGGTATCCACCCGCAAGAAGAAATGAATTGGAAGCAGTTCTTGAAAGCTTTGCTGGTGGTGAACCTGTTCTGGTTTATCTGGGGTATGATACTGTTGGTGATTCAGGGCAGTCTTCCGCTTAATCCAGATGGAAATGGCGGGCAGACGGTGCATCAGGCTTTCAATACCTGCATCTCTTTCATGGTAAACTGTAATGAGCAGCATTATAGCGGAGAAAGCAACCTGACTTATTTCACGCAGTTGTTTGTCATTATGCTTTTTCAGTTTATTACAGCTGCCACCGGTATGGCAGCCATGGCAGGCATTATGAAAGCGCTGGGTGAAAGACGACCAAGACTATCGGAAACTTCTGGAATTACCTTGTGCTGAGCTGTACACGTATCTTGCTGCCGCTTTCACTGGTAGTGGGCTTTATACTGATAACGCAAGGCACTCCGATGGGATTCGACGGAAAGATGGAGATAACGACGCTCGAAGGGGTTACACAGCATGTGTCGCAGGGGCCTGCTGCCGCTATCATTCCTATTAAGCAGCTGGGTACGAACGGAGGCGGATATTATGGGGTGAACTCTTCGCATCCGCTGGAAACCCTACATATCTTTCTAATATGGTGGAATGCTGCTCCATCCTGCTTCTGCCGATGGCCATGGTATTTGCTTTTGGTTTCTATGTGAAGCGCAGGAAACTGGGATACAGCATTTATTGTGTCATGCTGGCCGCATTCCTTATCGGAGTATGTGTTAACGTGCCTGCAGAGATGAAAGGTAATCCGCGTATGGAGGCCATGGGCATAGCGCAGGATAACGGAGCCATGGAAGGCAAGGAAGTACGTCTGGGGGCTGGAGCCACCGGTTTGTGGAGTGTGACAACCACGGTGACTTCCAACGGCTCGGTAAATGGCATGCATGATTCTACCATGCCGGTTTCCGGTATGATTGAAATGCTGAATATGCAGATTAACACGTGGTTTGGCGGGGTAGGCGTAGGTTGGATGAACTATTTCACCTTTATCATCATCGCAGTGTTCATCAGTGGCCTGATGGTAGGGCGTACGCCTGAATTCCTCTGCCATAAGGTAGAAGCCCGTGAAATGAAAGTGGCTTCCATGGTGGCCCTTCTTCATCCGTTTGTGATTCTGGTGGGTACGGCACTGGCTGCTTACCTGTATGTACATGCACCTGAATGGGTGGAAAGCGAAGGGGGATGGCTGAACAATCCCGGATTCCACGGCCTGAGCGAAATGCTGTATGAATTTACTTCAGTAGCAGCCAATAACGGTTCTGGCTTTGAAGGTCTGGGCGACAATACCTGGTTTTGGAACATCTCTTGTGGCATCGTGCTTATCCTGAGCCGCTTCATTCCGATTGTAGGTCAGGTAGCCATCGCCGGTTTGCTGGCGCAGAAGACATACATCCCGGAAAGCGCCGGTACGCTGAAAACGGATACCGTGACTTTCGGTGTCATGACATTTGCAGTGATTTTCATAGTAGCCGCCTTGTCATTCTTTCCGGCACATGCCTTGAGTACAATTGCAGAACACTTTAGTTTATAAGAGAAAAATACTGAAACGTATCATTGAAGAAGATACGATAACAACGAAAGAAAAAAGATATGAAAAATAAGAATCATACTTCTCTGTTTCAGAGGGAACAAGTCATGGAAAGCTTGAAGCAGTCGTTCGTCAAGCTGAATCCCAGAATCATGGTGAAGAATCCCATCATGTTTACGGTAGAAGTTGCTACCTTAATCATGCTGGTTGTTACACTCTATTCGGCCACTCATACCTCACAAGGTTCATTTGTATACAATCTCTGGGTGTTTGTCATTCTGTTTCTCACTTTGCTGTTTGCCAATTTTGCTGAAGCCATAGCCGAAGCTCGTGGTAAGGCGCAGGCCGACAGTCTGCGAAAAACCCGTGAGGAAACTCCGGCCAAACTGATTGTCGACGGTAAGGTAAAGACCGTGAGCAGTTCGCAGTTGAAGAAAGGAGATGTTTTTGAATGTGAGGCGGGCGATGTGATTCCGGCAGACGGTGAGATTATCGAGGGACTGGCTTCCATTGATGAGAGTGCCATTACCGGTGAGTCTGCTCCGGTTATCCGCGAAGCCGGAGGCGACAAGAGCTCCGTTACCGGAGGTACCAAAGTGTTGTCAGACCGTATCAAAGTGACCGTGACTACACAGCCGGGCGAAAGTTTTCTGGACAAGATGATTGCGCTGGTAGAAGGAGCAAGCCGTCAGAAAACACCGAATGAAATAGCCCTGACCATATTGCTGGCTGTATTTACGCTGGTATTCCTGATTGTGTGCATTACACTGAAGCCGATGGCCGACTATTCTCACACCGTGATTACGATTGCTGCTTTCCTTTCTTTATTTGTGTGTCTGATTCCAACTACCATCGGAGGGTTGCTGTCGGCCATCGGTATTGCCGGGATGGATCGTGCTCTGCGTGCCAATGTAATCACCAAGTCGGGTAAAGCGGTAGAAACGGCCGGCGACGTAGATACATTGCTGCTCGATAAAACCGGTACCATCACCATCGGCAATCGTAAGGCTACTGCCTTCTATCCGGTGGCAGGTCTGGATAAGCATGCGTTCGTAGAAGCTTGTCTGCTTTCTTCTGTTTCCGATGATACCCCTGAAGGAAAATCCATTATCGAACTGGGACGTGAACTGGGAGTACGTATGCGTACGTTGCCTACCGAAGGAGCCCGCATGATTCAGTTTACCGCCGAAACCAAATGTTCTGGTATCGACCTGAAAGATGGAACCGAAATCCGCAAAGGTGCCTTCGATGCCATTCGTCGCATAGCACTGGAGGCCGGTAATGAATTTCCGGAAGAGACGGAAGATATCATCCGGAAGATTTCTGGCAATGGCGGAACCCCTTTGGTGGTCAGTATCAACGGGCAGATTGCCGGTGTCATAGAATTGCAGGACATCATCAAGCCGGGCATTGAAGAACGCTTCGAACGCCTGCGCAAGATGGGGGTGAAAACGGTAATGGTGACCGGTGATAACCCGCTGACTGCAAAGTATATTGCCGAAAAAGCCGGAGTGGACGATTTCATTGCTGAGGCCAAACCGGAAGACAAGATGAACTACATCAAGAAGGAGCAGGCTGCCGGTAAGCTGGTAGCTATGATGGGCGACGGCACGAACGATGCGCCGGCACTGGCACAGGCCAATGTGGGTGTGGCCATGAACAGCGGCACGCAGGCTGCCAAAGAAGCCGGCAACATGGTCGATTTGGACAATGACCCTACCAAGCTGATTGAAATTGTGGAAATCGGCAAGCAGTTGCTGATGACTCGTGGCACACTTACTACCTTCTCTATCGCCAACGACGTGCAAATATTTTGCCATCATCCCGGCTTTGTTCATGGTGACCGTTCCACAGCTGGCTCCACTGAATATCATGGGGCTGCACAGTCCTGAAAGTGCCATCCTTTCTGCTATTATATTCAACGCCCTCATCATTCCGATTCTGATTCCGCTGGCTCTGAAGGGAGTGGCTTATAAACCGATTGGCGCGAGTGCCTTGCTGCGCCGCAACCTGCTGATTTATGGAGTGGGGGGGCTTATCGCGCCTTTCATCGGAATTAAACTAATTGACTTATTTGTAGGATTATTTTTCTAATAAAACGGACAGTTATGAAAAACTTTATAAAATCAATTCGCATTACCATTGCATTCTGTATTCTTTTCTCTGTATGTTATGTGCTGATACTATGGGTTTTCGGGCAGTTCTTCGGCCCGGGAAAAGGAAACGCAGAAACGATTACCCTGAACGGGAAAGTAGTAGGCGCGGCCAATGTGGGCCAGGCCTTTACCAAGGATATTTATTTCTGGGGGCGCCCTTCGGCTGCCGATTATAAGGCAGATTCGTCAGCTGGCTCCAATAAAGGACCTACCAACGAAGCATATCTGGCAGAAGTGGAGGCACGGGTAGATTCTTTCTTGGTACATCATCCTTATCTGGAGCGTAAGGATGTGCCGGCCGAGATGGTAACTGCCAGCGGTTCCGGCTTAGATCCGCACATTACACCAGCTTGTGCATACGTGCAGGTGAAGCGCGTGGCCGAAGCACGTGGCATGAATGAGGAGACCGTGAAGGCGCTTGTCGACAAGATGGTTGAGAAACCATTCCTCGGCTTGTTTGGAACAGAAAAAGTCAATGTATTGAAACTGAATGTGGCTTTGGAGGAAGCAAACCCCACGGTGAAATAAACGGATGAGTCCGTTCGTATCCTTGACATTCCGGACATGGAGTGTCGAGGATTTTTATTCGGGGGATTTTGATATGGGCTCTATCGAAATGAGATGGTTTGTTCTCAAAATGAGAAGGTCGCTTGGAGAGCGTTTTCTCTTTGTGCGAAGTTATTTTCCTGATTCTTATAGGATTATGATTTTGGCTGATTTCACGGCATGACATTTGTCTGTTCAAGGGAAAAAACAAGAAAGGTTATGGATAATATTTTTGAATGCGATGCCCCTCGTAGCAAAGGCCGGAAACAGGGACTAATAAATACCCGGCTTATTATTTATATTTTGGGAGTGCTGGTATTGGTCGAAGCTGGACTGTTTGCTTTGTGTGCCGGGGTTTCACTTTTGTATGAAGAACCTGATTATATTTTATTTTGTACAAACCATGGGTATCAATATTGCTCTTGGAGGAAGTATGGTGCTGGTGGGCAAACGAACCGACAACCTGATTAGTCGCCGCGACGGGTACTGCATTGTCAGTGTGTCGTGGCTGTTGTTTACGGCATTGGGGATGTTGCCTTTTTACTTTAGCGGATACATTCCTTCTGTGGCAGATGCTTTTTTTGAGACCATGTCTGGTTTCACCACTACAGGAGCGACCATCCTGGACGACATCGAGTCATTACCCTATGGGTTGCTGTTCTGGCGCAGCCTGACGCAGTGGATTGGAGGACTGGGTATTGTGTTGTTTACCATCGCGTTGCTTCCACTTTTCAGTGGTAGCAGCCAGCAGCTTTTCCTTTCGGAGGCTACCGGCGTGACGCATGACAAGATTCATCCCAAAGCGAAGATTATGGCCCGTTATCTGTGGCTGATTTATATAGGCCTGACGCTGGTGGAAACGATTCTGCTGATGTGTGGAGGAATGAACTTGTTTGATGCAATATGTCACTCTTTTGCCACCACGGCTACCGGCGGATTCTCTACCAAACAGGATAGTGTGTCTTACTGGCATTCTCCGTTTATTGAATATGTGATTTCTATTTTTATGATTCTTTCCGGCGTAAATTTCTCGTTGTATTATATGGCGCTAAAGGGAAAGTATCAAAATTTGTTGAGGGATAGAGAGCTGCACTGGTTCCTCAAATCAGTGGGTATACTGACGGGAATCATTACCATAGCTTTGTTCGTGACAGATTATTATGACCTGGAAACGGCATTCCGCAAAGCCTTGTTTCAGGTAGCTACTACGCATACCTCTTGCGGGTTTGCAACGGATGACTACAACCTATGGCCTCAATTCACCTGGATGCTGCTCCTGTTTGCCATGCTGTCGGGAGGTTGTACGGGTTCCACAAGCGGAGGAGTCAAGAACCTGCGTTTGCTCATCATTGCCCAGAACATCCGTAACCAGTTCAAGCAGATGCTTCATCCGCGTGCCGTATTGCCGGTGCGTGTCAATAAAGAAGCAATATCCTCGCAGGTATCGGCTACGGTATATACTTTCTTTGCTACGTATCTGGTTTGTATTTTTGTGGGCTGGACGCTGCTGATGTGCTTTGGAGTGGGACTGACGGAAGCAATGAGTACGGTTGTGTCGGCTATTGGTAACGTAGGTCCGGGGTTGGGTGCTTTTGGTCCCGTGTTCTCATGGGCTGCCTTACCCGATGCGGCCAAATGGATATTGTCAGTACTGATGTTTATCGGTCGTCTGGAGATTTTTGGTATTCTGCTGTTGTTCTATCGTGGATTCTGGGAAGATAATTGATAGACAGGTTATGAGGCTGGGAATTATATTGTATAAAAGTTTGACGAAAAATGGAAGAAAGAGAGCATAACGTACCACATTTTCTGGATTTAATCCGTCGTTCTCGCCGTGGTAAATTCAAGGTATACATTGGCATGATAGCCGGTGTGGGAAAAACCTACCGGATGTTGCAGGAAGCACACGAGATGATGGACAATGGCATTGACGTACAGATAGGATATGTGGAAACTCACGGGCGTGCCGGCACAGAGGCGCAGTTGGAAGGATTGCCGGTAATTCCTCGCAAGAAGATTTTCTACAAAGGAAAGGAACTGGAGGAAATGGATCTGGAGACGATTCTTCAGCTTCATCCGGAACTGGTTGTGGTAGATGAACTGGCCCATACGAATGTGGAAGGATGCCGCAATAAAAAAAACGCTGGCAAGATGTGATGGAACTGCTGGATGCGGGCATCAATGTGGTGTCGGCCATTAACATTCAGCATATTGAGAGCCTGAACGATGAAGTAAAGGAAATTGCCGGCATCGAAGTCAAGGAACGGGTGCCCGACAGTGTACTGCAGGAAGCCGATGAGGTGGTCAACATTGACCTCACGGCCGAGGAACTGATTGCGCGGCTCAAATCGGGAAAGATATATCGTCCGGAGAAAATTCAGACGGCCCTGCACCACTTTTTCAAGACCGAGAATATTCTGCAACTTCGTGAACTGGCCTTGAAGGAAGTGGCTTTTCCGCGTGGAGAAAAAAGTGGAAAGCGAAGTGCTTCCGGTAGTGTCACAGCCGGCCCGGCGGGAGCGTATTCTGGCATGTATCAGCAGCAATGAACATACTCCGCGTCACATTATCCGCAAGGCTTACCGTCTGGCTTCCCGCTACAGCACGTCTTTTACGGTACTTTATGTGCAGACTCCCCGTGAGAGTACAGAGCGTATCAGTCTGGCTTCACAACGCTACCTGCTGAATCACTTCAAACTGGTGACGGAACTGGGGGGAGACGTGCTGCAAGTATTTTCGGAGAGTATAACTGAAGCCATCATAGAAACCTGCAGAGAAAAACAGATTACGACCATCTGTATGGGGCATCCTGCCTTTAAAATGCCTCAGACCATCTTTCAGATAGGGAAATACAAAAAGTTTTGCAGGCTTTGGCCGAGATGAAAATAGATTTGATTATAATTGCATAAAATTCAATGAAAATGAATGGTATGAATATTAAAGCAAAAATCGCGCTTACGATAGGCGTGCTGGTATCTATGATTGTGCTGCTGGTAGCACTCTCTGTGGCTAATCTGCAGATTCTGACGGCTACGGAACCGGATAGCCCGGCTGCCGGTCCGGGATTGAACCGGGCCTTGATATGGATTACGGTAATCGGAGGCATTTGCATCTTGATAGGTATCGGTATGCTCATCAAGTTGCCTGCATCTATTAACTCGCCAATCAAACAGCTGGCCGATGGCATTCTGGAAATAGCCAACCATAATTACGATGTGACTCTGAATTTGAAAGGAGGCGAAGAACTGGTGGAAGTTTCGAAGAACTTTAACCGGATGGCCAGACGACTGAACGAGTATCATAACAGTACCTTGTCCGACCTGATGGCTTCCAAACGCTACATGGAAACTATCATCAACTCCATTAATGAACCGATTATCGGACTGGACAATGAAATGAATATCCTTTTTATCAATCATGAGGCACTGAATGTGCTGAACCTGAAGCGGGAAAACGTCATCCGGAAGTCGGCTCAGGAAATAGCCATGAGCAACGACTTGCTGCGCCGTCTGGTAAGAGGGTTGATAGAAGAGGGTGGAAAGGTGAAGAAGGAGCCGCTGAAAATCTATGCCGACAATAAGGAAAGTTATTTTCAGGTGAAGTACATGGACATCACGATGCCGGGAAAAGATGGGGTGACAATGGAGAAGAGGGGCAATGTGGTGCTGTTGAAAAACATCACAGAGTTTCAAGAACTGGATACGGGCAAAAACCACGTTTTATCTCTACTATCTCGCATGAACTGAAAACACCGATTTCCGCCATCATGATGAGTCTGCAATTGCTGGAAGACAAACGTGTGGGACATCTGAATCCGGAGCAGGAGGAGCTTTCGAACAGTATCAGGGAAAACAGCGAACGTTTGCTGAGCATTACGGGTGAATTACTGAACATGACACAGGTGGAAAGCGGTAAACTGCAACTGAAACCGAAGATAACCAAGCCAATTGAACTGATAGAATATGCTATCAAGGCTAATCGGGTGCAGGCAGAGAAGTTTGGTATTCAGATTGAGGTGGAATATCCGGAAGACAAGATTGGAAAACTCTTTGTAGACAGTGAAAAGATTGCATGGGTGCTGACCAACTTGCTGAGCAATGCCATTCGTTATTCTTCAGAAAACAGCCGGGTTATCATTGGCGCACGACAGGTGAATGGAAACAAGGAAATTGAGATGTATGTACGCGATTTCGGAAAGGGTATTGACCCGCGCTATCACAACAGCATTTTTGAACATTATTTCCGTGTGCCGGGTACTAAGGTGCAGGGCAGCGGACTTGGACTTTCCATCTCACGCGATTTTGTAGAAGCACATGGCGGTACGTTGACCGTGGAAAGCGAGATAGGTAAGGGTAGTTGCTTTACGCTTCGGCTGAAAGCCTGAAAAACTTTTGTGTTAGGCAGATTTGAAAACACGTGTACGAAGCTTCAGAGCAAGAATCCGCATAACAGCAGAAGGACAAGTATGACTAACCCTAGAATCAGTTTGATTTTAAAGGCTCGGCTTTGATCCGCTTGTTCTTTCTCTTGTGTCTGTTTCTTTATCTTCTCCAGCTTTTCCACGGAAAGTGTAGGAGGTATCTCCGTGTGCCGGCATTCGGTCATTCGCCGGCGCGTTTCCTTCATACGTTCCCGGTCGCGTTGACGGAGTTCCCTGTTTTCTTTGTCCCTCCGCATCATGTCGTGGATGCATCCTAATGTTCCCATTACGGTTATTATTTAGTGACAAGATAAGCAATAAACATCAATACCAAGATGATGGACAAACCGATATATCTGTATTTCTTGCAGAAAATCGTTGCGATACATAGAATGGCTATTAGTAGCTGATAGCAGATTTCTCCTGTCGTGCAGTTGCTCATAAATACATTCATGATTGCTACCCCAGCCATCATGAAGAGCAGTAGATTAAGAAGAACCTTAAAAATGTTGTTTATTATTCTGTGTACTTCCATTGCTCGGTTTTCTGAATAGTTATTGAATCGAAGTCGCAATATGACTCTATACAAAGATAGTAATTATGACTGTAAAGGACGAGTGATTATCCATCTAATTTTCAGATTCCTATTCTTTGTCTGTTTGAATGTTCGCTGAAAATTACTACATTCGCAGTAGAATCTAAATCCAGTGGTTATGAGCAAGCTATATCCGGTAGGAGTACAGAACTTTGAAGGTCTGATACATGATGGTTATGTGTATGTGGACAAAACTGCACAGATATATGAATTGTTTAATACAAATAAATACTATTTTCTGAGCCGTCCGCGACGCTTCGGAAAAAGCCTGCTGTTGTCAACCCTTGAAGCCTACGCACAGGGAAAGAAAGAGCTTTTCAAGGGACTGGCACTGGAGAAACTGGAGAAGGACTGGACGGTATATCCGGTACTACACCTGGATTTGAATACGCAGAAATACGATACGCCGGAATCACTGACCAACGTGTTGGAGGAAAACGTACAGAATTGGGAAGTACTTTATGGAGCATCTTCCAGTGAAATCGGTGTGGCCCGGCGTTCAGGGAGTCATCCGCCGTGCCTGCGAGCAGACAGGCCGCCGCGTGGTGATTCTCATCGACGAATATGACAAGCCCATGCTACAGGCCATCGGCAATGAAGCCTTGCAGAACGAATACCGCGGTACCCTGAAAGCCTTCTACGGAGCTTTGAAATCCATGGACGGGTGCATCCGCTTTGCTCTGCTCACGGGAGTGACCAAGTTCGGCAAGGTCAGCGTGTTCAGCGATTTGAACAACCTGCGTGACATTTCCATGATTGACCAGTATGCCGAAATCTGTGGTATCAGTGAGAAAGAAATTTATACCTATTTTGAAGAGGATATTCACGAATTAGCCGCAGCTACAGGCATGAGCTATGAAGAAGCTTGTGCAGAACTGAAAACAAACTACGACGGGTATCATTTCACGGAAAATGCCATCGGTATGTACAATCCGTTCAGCCTGCTGAATACCTTTGCCAACCGACGGTTCGGCAGCTACTGGTTTGAGACTGGAACACCGACCTACCTCGTCGAACTGCTCAAGCTCCATCACTATCCGATAGAAGAACTGGAACATATCGTCACCAGCCAGCCGGTGCTGGACAGCATTGATACGGCCTCAACCGACCCGATTCCGGTTATCTACCAGAGTGGCTACCTCACCATCAAGGGTTACAACAAGATGTTCGAGAACTACACGTTAGGCTTCCCCAACCGCGAAGTGGAACAAGGGTTCTTCAAGTTCCTGCTGCCCAACTACGCATCGGTGAGCGTAAGCAAGTCACCCTACCAGATTCAGTGCTTTGTGGAGGAAGTAATGGCGGGCAAAGTGGATGATTTTTTCGAACGGTTGAAGACCATGTTTGCCGACATTCCATACGAACTGGCACGCGACCGCGAAGTGCACTATCAGAATATCCTCTACATCATCTTCAAGCTGATGGGCTTCTACGTGCAGGTGGAATACCGAACCAACCGTGGTCGGATTGACCTGGTGCTCCAGACGCAGGACTATGTGTACATCATGGAATTCAAGTTGAACGGCAGCGCGGACGAAGCTTTGGCTCAGATTCGGGAGAAAGGCTATGCCGCACCCTTTGCCAAGGACAGCCGTACGGTCTACAAGATTGGTGTCAACTTCAGCGATGAGCTTCGTAACATTCAGGAAGTGAAGGTAGAGATGGGACAATAAGAAGAAACTACAAAACAAATACGTATGAAAAATTATGTGATGGCGGGTGCCGTCGTGTTGTCAGCCTTCTTGTTTTTTGGTTGCGGAGGGCGAGAATAAACAGAAAACAGAGAAAGAAAATGAATGCAGATACGATAAGACCGTATGTACTCGGGTAACATTACAGAAAGATAGTTTGTTGGCCACGTTGACGCTGGACAGTATGAAGGTGACATGGATTCGTGACAATGCCAGCTCACGGTTGATGCCGCGTACTCTCTTTCCGGATGCGACAGATGCGCTGATGAACAGCCTTTCTCTTCAAGAGGGTATACCAGCTTCCGTCAGCACGTTTTTGATTGAATGTGATGGCAAGCGGATGCTTTTTGATACCGGTGTCGGTGCTCCTGATAGCCGGATGATGGAGGGCTTGAAATCGTTGAATGTAAAGCCTGAAGATATTGACTGCTTGTTTATTACCCATTTTCATGGCGACCATATCGGCGGAATGATGAAGGACGGTAAGGTTGTCTTCCCGAAGGCTGAGGTATATGCTTCAAAGGCGGAATATGATGCCTGGATGAAAATGCCGGCTGATAAAAGGGCACAGGTAGAGACCACGATGAATGCCTATAAAGACCGTCTGCATCTCTTTGCTTTTGGAGATACGCTTCCCGGAAATGTGCTCCCTATGGAGGCCATAGGACATACACCGGGACATACCGTTTATAAGGCGGGCAAACTGCTGGTAATTGGTGACTTGTTTCACGGGTTTGCCTTGCAGAAAGATCATCCGGAAATCTGTGCGCAGTATGACATGGATAAGACCGGAGCCATAAAAAGCCGCAAATACTACCTGCAATATGCCCGTGAAAACGGAGTGGTAATGGCAGGTATGCATTTGCCTGTTCCGGCTTTTGCGGAATAGGAAGACGCCGAATAGCTTGCTAACTTTACATATTGGAAAACGCCTTGAGGACATAATCGTTTCTTCAAGCGTTTTCTATGTTTCCCGTAAGAGAACCGTATGTTCTTCGGTGCGGAACTATACGTTTCTGCTTTTTGAAAACATACGGTTCGGGGTTGGGAAACGTAAAATAAACCAATATTTCTCGGAAACGGAGCTTCGTTTTTCTAATCCTTTCCACAACTTTGAAATGCCGTTTCTTTTCCGTATCTTTAAAAACTAGATTTACCTAACAATCAGATACGTATGAAGAAAATGATGCTGCTTATTCTGCTGTGTGGTGTGATGCTGACGCTTAAAGCCACAGGGCAATCGGGCGATGTGATTCGTCTGGAAGGAGAAGAATGGGTTTTGATGGCAAAGCCGATAGGATACGATTCCCTGCTGTGCAGGCGGATGGGAGATTTTCTTCCGGAAAATGTTACTCGGTCTACGGGCAATTATAGCGGCTATACCGCTTTCTGGGAGGTGCGTGATGGGTATCTTTGCCTGCAACGGGTAGAAGCGGATGTCTACGATGAGGTCAGCAAGAAAGAATATACACGAATGTATGAGGTGAAAGACTTGCGGCCGATTTTGCGGCCTATTGTCTGGCGGGGACAATTCAAGCCCGCTGGTTCAGTGGGGAACTTCGGGCCGGGGAAAGGAGATGTGGTGAGATACGTGCATGATGGGTTCGACCGCAACATGGAAACAGAACGGGTGCTGACCGTTCGGAGCGGTAAAGTGCTGGAAACGCAGACTTACCACAATTACCGGAGAGCCGGATTGAATCTGACGAAGGCACAAGGGGAAATCGTGCATCGGTTTCCTTGGAAGCGGTTTCCTGAATACCGTGGAGAACGAATTCGTTTTTCGCTAAGTGATTTCCAGTTGACAGCCGACGGTCACTTTATAGACTGTGACGTACGTTTCATTTATCTGCGTTCTTCGCAGGAAATGATAAACGACGGGAATCATCCGCTGGCTCTTGCCCTCAAAGAAACGCTGAAATCCATTTATCCGTGGGAGGTGCTCTTCATCAACGGAAAGTACACGAGCGAATATCGTAATCTTACTATAACTTTGAGGGGAGATATAACGCATAATAAGGGTGATTCTGCAAAATACACGATTGTGGGTCGGGTGTATGGTGAATCCGTCCGTCAACGTCCTCCTTATGATGTGGTACATGCTGTGCTTGTTGGCTCCAATTTGAGCATGGTTGAACAACCGTTTCAAGGATGGCTGACAGATTCCACCGGCTGCTTCCGGATGACGGGACTGGAGGCCGGAACTTATCATCTGAAAGCTGAATATGTGGGACTCGCTCCTTGTGATACGGTAGTAACCCTCCCTTCGCAGCATAATGACACGCTGCGTATGGTGCTTCCTTTATGGTATGATTATATTTTGAAATATGACTGTTCGCCGGAGTTGTCGAAAGAAAATATCCTCAAGGGACATCCCAAGCTGCGCCTGGTAATACCGGAAGAACAGGAACAAAAATCCGCACACACTTTTTCTGGATAAAGTACGGCGTGAGTTATGACGTTTTTTATCCATTGAAAAAGATGGAACACTGGACTGTTATCTGGGTGTTCCCAATCATATGCTGACAGCTTATAATCAGGTGGTTTTTGATTATCTGGATAAGAAGTTTGGCACTTCATGGCGCAAGGAGGCTCCGAAAGGAATATTTGGTCTGGATAAATCTTTAGATGAATTTCGTGATTATAAATGGTTTATCAAGACTTTACATAAGGAAAGCAAATATCCGGTAAAGTTGCTGGCCAAAAGGAAAAGAGTGTCTGCTACGCATTGAATATGCAGTGGACAGTAACGGATATGTCGTGCAACCGAAAATCATTTCTTGCAGCAACCGTTCGTTTCGGAAAGCAGCATTGGACACTTTTAGAAAGGTGATGAATGTCCCTACTTTATTGAAGGCAGGTAAAGATACACTTGTAGTTCAATATAAACTAATTCTTCTGCTACTGTTAATCCGGATACTGATGTGCTGGTTATCGGCTATACACCGTGTGATAAACCGATACTGATGAAATAGATAAAAGGAATAATTGTTTTCATTAAAATGGAATGAATATGAGAAAAGAGATTGCATGTGTTATATTGATTTTGCTGGCGGCCTGTGTAAATAAGCCTGGACAGCCTGTACAGGAGGCTACCTCTACAGCTGTTATCGGAGGTGCGGACAGCATGACATCCATTGTGGTTGCTGATACCTGTGCTTCATTTCAAGATACAGTAACATACGAATTACGTCAGTGTCAACTTTGGTATACAAAAGATTTACCTGAAGCATATAACGGAGAAACCCGTCTGTGGACAGAATATGAAGTATATACAGAAAATGTGCCCGTGATTAATATATTTGTAAGCAATCCGACGGACATTCTGTTGGAGTTCGGACGGGATATGCGTTTCTATTTGTGGAAAAATGATAAATGGTGTCCGCCGGAGCAAAAGGATACCTCCTATACGATTGTATGGAATAGTGATGCGTTTATGATAGAGAAGGCTCCTTTGCTGTATTGCTTCCGTTATAAACTGAATGAATATTGCATTCCAAAAGGGAAATACCGTGTTCAGAAATCATTTAGTAGAGGTGATGAACGCATTCTTTTGACAGACAGTTTTGAGGTTAAATAAAAAATGTGTGGAGTATGAAAAGCTGGTATATTTATTTCGTGGTGATGATGGCAATATGCAGTTTGGGATGCAATCGCACGGCATCAAAAAAACAGGTTATGCAGATTGGGCCTGCCGATGCACAATGCCTGAACTGTGATACGCTGGGGACTACTGTGAGGATGAATATGATACAGAACCATTATCCGCTTGATACGAAGAATGTGTATGCTATCCTATTGAATCCTAAGCGTAAGTCGCTGATTTTTGGTGGTGACTGGACATTGCAGAAATGGGAAAACGGTTCGTGGATGGGTGCAAAGATGAATGGAATGTATGGCTTTGGAGATGTAGGTATGCAGTTAAACTTTGCTCCTGATTATTATTGTTTTAGTTATCCTGTCAGTTGCTATAGAATTACATCCGGAAAATATCGGATTATTCAATCATTCCATGACGGGAGGGAAGAAATTACAGTAAGTGCCGAGTTCTGGATAGATAAATAACGGACAATTGTTTCACGGAAAAATCGATAATACAATGAAAGGAAGATGAGCAAACAGTTTATCAGGTAGTGGAGGAGATGCCGGAGTTTCTCGGTGGTATGTCTGCTTTAATGGAGTTTATCCGGAAAAACCTGCGGCATGACAAGGCTGAAAAGAGGGAGCGTGTCATCATTCAAATAGTAGTAGATAAGAAGGGAAATGCCACTAACCCTGTGGTGTTGCGGAGTACAAATCCGGCGTTGGATGAAGAAGCCTTGCGTATCGTCAGTCTGATGCCGAAATGGAAACCGGGCAGACAAGCCGGGAAGAACCGGAATGTAAAGTTTGCTTTTCCTGTTGCGTTTAAACCTTCTGTGCAGAATACAAATTAATTATCCCAATAGCGTATGAAAACAAATGCATTTTTTCAATTGTTTGTGGCGGTGGTCTGTGTGATGTGTGTTGGTTGTACAGGCAAGCGTAAGGCACAACCGGTAGATGTTCTGGCAAAGGAGACTCCTCCAGCAGTACAGAGTCCGGAAGTAACGGATGATACGCTTGCAGCAGAGGAGCCGGATACGGAAACTTCTACAGACATTCCGCCTCAACCGGTGGCGATGGTGCTGGAACCGGTGGTACGGGATATTCCTGTCGGCCGTCCTCTTTCTGCGGATTCGCTTTATATGCATACAGAATATGATTATTATCCTGTAGCGACTTCCAAAGTCAAGGTCTTCATTACCAGTCGTGCGAACCGGGAATATGACAGTGGAGAAGGGTACAGTCTGGTATATTACAATGAAGCACTAAAGCAATGGGAACCTCAGCCTACCAATCCGATAATCAACGATGTATTGTGGGTGTTTACGCCCGATTATCCTACAGACCGGCAGACTATTCAATTTTATACGGACAAGAACCGTCCCGGCAGGTATCGCATTTACAAATCATTCAACCGTAATACATGTACGGCATACGCGGAGTTTGAACTCGTATCCAAGGCTCAGCATCGGAAACTGCTTGACAAAATTAGCCAGTATGGGAAGGAACATCCCAAGGACCGTGTCATAGAAAACTTGAATACTTCGTTTTTTCGGGACAATGACACGTTTGTATATGTCGTGGATGGTGAACTCGGAGGCATTGCAGAAAGAGTTCCGGCAGAAGGTGCTGAATTATGCGGCAATCGTAGTGAACGACGGAAAAGAGGATGTAGCTACTTATTTTACTCAACCGATGTGTACGGATACTTTCGGCATCAAGATGTACACGGAGAAGGCGGTGTATCCGCTGAATACGGAATCTGTGGCGGTGAGAATCGTAAACCGGAGCGGGCGGAGCATCTCAATGGGGTCGCCGTACCGAGTGCTTCGGAAGGAGGGAGAAAAATGGCTGTCTTTACCGAGAGCAACAGTTTGGACACTTGAAGAACGTATTCTTCCATCCAATAAGATTTATCCCTTTTCTGCCAGTTTGTATACGTCACTCCGTATGCTTACGCCGGGCATCTATCGTGTGGTGAAGAAAATGGATATTGGGGATAATTATCACGACTGGTATTTTGCGGCGGAATTCCGGATTGGCCACAAGGTGGAAGAACGGGGATGCTTCGGACAAGGAGCCTTCTTCAAAGCCTTTGCAGGAAGTGGCAGAGGAAAAGGATCTGGATATTGCGTATGACGAGGTAGAGGAGATGCCGGAGTTTCCCGGGGGCATGTCGGCCTTGATGGATTTTATTCGGAAGAATCTGAACTATGACAAATCGCTTGTGCCTGAAACGGTTGTAATTCCTCGAGTCATCGTGCAGTTTGTGATAGATGAGGAAGGAAACATTATTCATCCGGTGGTGCTGCGGGGAGTGAATCCGGCATTGGACGAAGAGGCTCTTCGGGTAGTAAAGCTGATGCCGAAATGGAAACCGGGACGGCAAAGCGGAAACCGGAGAAGTGAGGTATGCCATTCCGGTTACTTTCGAGCGTGCCGCCAAAGTTTCTTGATTTTATCGGGGTGGTTTAGACAAATAAGTCTGTCAGAAATAATTATTTCTTTCTCAAAAAGTCGTTTTTAGGTAAGTTTTTGTATCTTTACGCTTGTAATCAAAACAAATGCCTATGAAAATGAAACCGTTGTTATGGAGCTTGGTGGTCACAGCCGTAGTGTGCAGTCTCTGTCTGTTCGTCACACAATGGATGGGCCTTGCCGATGATTGGCGCATCTTTGTGAGCGTATTCTTGGGGGTACTGTTGGGAAACGGTTGTAACCGGTGGTTGCAGCGTGCAGCTCATTGAAAAATTCTCAGGCAAGCGGAATACTTACCTGAGAATTTCTTTTTCATCGGATAATCCCCGTGTCACTGTCCTTCAGCTGGATGGAGCGGTTGACAGCGCGGAACTTGCGTCCTTTAGTCAGTCGCCACGTTACGGTCAGGTTGACGAGGTTACAGGCGTCGCGACTGTAGAGGGCAGTGGTTTTCTGGAGGTTCCGGTCCAGGCTTCCGATTCGAACATTTTGTATTTGTGTTGAAAGGGCTGTTGCCAGATAAGGGCAAACTGCCAGTCTTTGTAGCTGTAGGCGGCCTTCATGGCGATGTCGCCTCCGCTGTAGCCTTTGGTTTCCCCTTCCAGGAAGCGGGAGCCGTTGTCGGCGTAGGCATGGAGGGAGAGGTTGCCCAGGTAGGCGTTGACGGCCCCTGTGAAGAAGTAGGACGTGTAGCAGTGCGTGTAGTCCTGGCCGAAGTTGAAGCAGCGGAACAGTCCCCCGTAGGCCGTGACGGAGAGCTTTTCCGGCATCAGCCAGTAGCTTGCATAGGCCATGGCGTGCAGGGCGTCAATCTCTTTCTGGTTGCGCTGGGTATAGATGAACCGGTCGTCGGACGTGCGTTCGTACACCGCCATGTTGGGGTGAGGACATTTCTTGTAGAAGCCTTGCGCATAGGCTTGCAGGCGGGTGTTGTTGTACGACAGCCGGAGGGTGTGATACGTCTCCCGGTTGGGCTTGAGGTCTGGACTACCTACGGTCCATTCCATGCGGTTGGTGCGAATGGCGGCATCGCTGATCATGGCCACCCGTGAGGTGCGTTCGTTCAGCTGGAAATTGTAACTCAGTTGCAGGGAGTGGGTGAAGTTGTAGTTCAGGGCTGCTTTCGGACAGAAACTCCAGTAATCGTACGAATGGGCTTGCTGACGGTAGTGCAGGTAGCTGCCTCCGATGCCTGCCGAGTAGCGGAGCTTGTCCCACGTTCCCTTGATTTCGGAGAACAGATACACGCGGTTGTGGTGCATGGGGGTGACGGAAGAAACATCGCCCGTGTATTCATTGTTCGTGTATTTCTGGTTGTAGTTGAGGCCGGCAGAAAAGGGTAAAGGGCTTCAACCGGTTTCATAGATGGCTTCGCTCAGCAGGGAGTAGGTGGCGTCCGTCCGCATTGTAACGGTAAGGCGAACCTTCGTCTAACTAGTCGGAGGATTGGGTGCCGATGTAGTGTGCCCACGGCATTGAGGGTAACGCGGCTGCCGGGGGGTGGAACTGCTGGAAGTGAGGTAGAGG
>ENA-OQAL01000043-OQAL01000043.1-human-gut-metagenome-genome-assembly--contig:-NODE-43-length-28432-cov-4.213143_pt1 | contig 28432 bp, 34 predicted proteins | sample MGYA00242491_ERZ504519 | MGnify/ENA primary metagenome ERZ504519 (study PRJEB26092, sample SAMD00036260) | human gut metagenome | host: Homo sapiens | study: EMG produced TPA metagenomics assembly of... | reverse complement strand
GTACTGAATTTCGGCATGTCACATTCCACTTGCGGACATACCTCCGCCATCATTTCATGGAATGCCTTCATATTGTTTTTGACGTGCCATACAAAGATACCGGAATTCCAATAGAACTCATTACTTTGCACAAATACCTCGGCAAACTCCCGTAACGGCTTCTCAATGAATGTCTTGACTTTGTAAAAATCTTCTTCTTTTTCTTCCGAAACTTGGATATATCCATAGCCCGTTTCCGGATAGCTGGGTTTAATACCCAATGTCAGGAGTTTGTCTGAATGGGATGCAAATTCCAGCGATTTCAGAATATCCCGTTTGAACTCATCCATTTTTAGAATCAGGTGATCGGAAGGAGCTACCACGATGCTGGCATCCGGATTGATTTTTTTGAATGACATACGATGCGTATGCAATGGCAGGTGCCGTATTCCGGTGTTCCTCTTCCACAATCAGGTTAGATTCGCTGAAACCGGGAAGCGAGTTCAGTACCAGTTCCCTGTAATGTTGGTTGGTCGTAATGAAAATATTCTCTGCAGGAAGAATCTGCTTATATCTTTCGTAAGTTTGCTGCAAGAGTGTCTGGCCAGTTCCAAAAAAGTCTAGAAATTGTTTGGGTAAGGCTTTCCGGCTGTATGGCCAGAACCGACGCCCGGTCCTCCGGCCATGATGATGCAATAAAAATTTTTACTGTTCATGGTTGATACTGGCATTAAAGTTTGATGCTAAGATAGGGCTTATTTTGCAAGAAACGCTCGAAAAGGATTCTAAATAGTGTTAGAAACTTTTTCTAACTTTTTTGTTCGTATCCTTGCACTATTGAAAATAATGTGTACCTTGCACTCGCAATCAGAAATGATGCCCAGATGGCGGAATCGGTAGACGCGCTGGTCTCAAACACCAGTGGAGTAACATCCATCCCGGTTCGACCCCGGGTCTGGGTACAGAGAGGTTGACTTGATTAAGTCAACCTTTTTTATTACCAATCAATTCTTATGCTCCATGAAAAATCGTATTGCAGAGCTTGATTACTTGAAATCCATTTTATTTTATTGATGATAGTGTTTCATCTGGTATATATCGGTGACAAATATCCATACGCCAAATCTTTGGTTTATACTTTCCACATGCCTGCTTTTTTTGATTATTTCCGGTTATGTCATGAATATAGCCAAAGGAATACGTCCGTTTCTGCGTACAATGTGGTGGATTTTTTATTCCATACGCCGTGATGGAAACAGGCTATGTCGTCATGTCCGCTATACTTCCGGTTCGTGAATCAGTGGAGCATTTAAGTGTTTCTCTATGGCTGGATAAATTGTTCTTGCATCCTTTGGGGCCCTATTGGTATCTTCATACGTTGATGCTGTGTGGGCTTGTTTATTTATTGGTGGACAAATTGGCTGGAAAGTGGGGCAATACTGTTTCCGTCTTAATTATACTGGCTTTATGCTATGCCGTATTGTCAGCTTGTGGAATACTTTCTTTGATAAATGCGCTTTACTTTACGGCTGGAGTGGCTTTAAGACGAAGCTCATTTGACTTCCGTACTTTCTTTTCAGCTTCATTCTGGGCTTTGCTGCCTGTAATATGGCTGGCTGCTGATGAGACAAATCTGAATAAATCAACTCTTTCCGGAGTCGCTCTGACTTATCTGGTAATTAGTTTTCTGTTGGCTGTATATCGCTATTTACCCGATTATCTGAAAAAAGGATTGGGTTACATAGGCTCTCATACCTTTGTGCTGTTAGTATTTTCTCCGGTATTTACAATGGCAGTGAAGCCTTTGGTGCCTGTATTGGCTTTTGAACCTACCGGGATGCTCTTTTTATGTGTGTCCTTATGCTTCTGTGTAATTGGTTCGTTTGCGATAGCCTGGATCATGGATAAGCTGAATTTCTCCCGTTTCTTCTGGGGAAAAGCCCGCATGCTTTCGTAGATAGACTTGCTTTGGTGACATCTTGTCAGTTCGCTGGAAAAAATGTGGCAGGAACTTATCTGGCATCTTTTTTGTGGTTTACTTCATAGATATTGAATTACTTACTTAAACACATAGAACTATGATTTCAGAAAAATTGCAAAATGCCATCAACGAGCAGATTACTGCGGAAATGTGGTCTTCTAACTTGTATTTGTCCATGTCTTTCTACTTGCAGAAAGAAGGTTTCGACGGTTTTGCTTCATGGATGCGTAAACAGTCACAAGAAGAATTGCAGCATGCTTATGATTTAGCTGATTATTTGGTTAAAACGCGGTGGTGCAGCTAAAGTGGATAAAATTGATGTCGTTCCACAAGGATGGGGCAGCGTACAGGAAGTATTTGAACATGTTTACAAGCACGAATGTCATGTATCCAGCTTGATTGACGAGTTGGTAAATGTTGCTTCTGAAGTAAAAGACAAAGCTTCACAGGATTTCTTGTGGGGATATGTTCGTGAACAGGTGGAAGAAGAAGCTACAGCACAGAACATTGTAGAGAAACTTAGAAAATGTGGCGACGCAGCTGGCATTCTGTATTTGGATGACAAACTGGGACAACGTAAATAAACCACGTTTTTCATGAAATATTGATCCTGGATGGAAGCGGAATGATTTCTGCATCCATTCAGGATATTTTGTATCATAATTACACTATCCTTTTTGTTTTCCACTATAAATTTTATCTTTGTCCCCCGTTATCAACCAATATTAGCGTCCGAAAAATGGGGGATTTTATATTAAGAGGGTGGAACTGGTGTCGTCGTTTCCGGCATCGTTGCGGATACGGAGTACATTCTCCTTCCGATTTCTTTTTTTATTACGTTTGTCATTTACGAACGTTTACCATTCTATGCCTATGCACCATTGCATCACTTGAGACGTGTGGTGGCTTTTTTGCCTCATTATCGGGAAAAGGTCGATAAGTTCTTATTCCGTCTGATTAATCACCTCCGGCCTTCTGTAGTATGGGAAGTGGGAACTGGCAGCGGAATAAGTACCCGTTATATGGCCGAAGCCAATACAGGCATGCAGGTTTATACGTTCTCAGAACAATCGGAAGATGCAGTGAAACGGATTCTCTCCGGTAAATCTTCTATTGATTACCTGACCGGAAACTGTGAAGCAGATATGGATAGGTTGCTCAAGGAGGGAGTAAAGCCGGAAGTGGTACATATCGCCCATACTCCAGCGTATAAGGAGATGTTTGAACGACTGATTCCACTGGCCGATAAACATACTTGTTTCATCATCGGTAATCCTTATGCTACTCCAGAGAAGAAAAGATGGTGGAAGGAAGTTATAGCAGATCCTCGTACGGGAATCACATTCGACCTTTATGATGTCGGACTGGTATTTTTTGATAAAGAGCGTGTAAAGGAGCATCGTATTGTGAACTTTCTTTGACTTTAAGACCTTAAATATATGAAAATGAACAAGATTTATACCAAGACAGGTGATAAAGGTACCACCTCGCTGGTAGGAGGAGTACGTGTTTCAAAAGCAGATATACGTCTGGATGCGTACGGAACCATAGACGAACTGAATTCTTTTATCGGATTATTGATTTCGGTAATGAAGGATGCAGAGCATGAAGAGTTATTACGCTTTGTGCAGCATAAACTGTTTTCATTGGGCTCTTATCTGGCTACCGACTTGGAAAAGACTACTTTTCCAGTAGAAAGTCATATCTCACTGGAGAATGTGCAGCGTCTGGAACAGGCTATCGATGAGATAAACGCTTCTTTACCGTCGCTTGCAGGTTTTATCCTTCCGGGAGGGAGTTATCCGGCTTCCGTTTGTCATGTCTGTCGTACGGTCTGTCGTCGGGCAGAACGTCGGATTCAGGCCTTGGAAGAAAGTCTTTCCTATGAATTGGAGGAGCAGGCAAAGTGTTTTGTGAACCGATTGTCTGATTATCTGTTCGTTTTGTCACGCCGGTTAAACAATTTAACAGACGAAAGCGAAATTTATTGGGATAAGCGTTGCGAGTGAAAGAATTTGTTATATTTTGCGAATCAATATAAAGAAGTAAAACTGTTTAAAATTATATACTATGTATTGGACATTGGAATTGGCCTCAAAGCTGGAAGATGCTCCTTGGCCAGCAACTAAAGACGAGTTAATTGACTATGCAATGCGTTCAGGTGCTCCACTGGAAGTAATCGAAAACTTGCAGGAAATGGAAGACGAAGGAGAAATTTATGAAAGTATAGAAGATATCTGGCCTGATTATCCGAGTAAAGAAGATTTTTTCTTCAACGAGGAAGAATATTAATAGCCGTCAGGGCAGATTAAAGATTAAATCTCAGCGGGATGAACAAAGTATATTTGTTTGTCCCGCTGATGTTTTATAGTATTCCATCGGACTTTCGCAATAAAAGTTATAAACGCGCGTTTCTCTCAACTTGTTTGATTCAAAATTTGTTCTTATTACAAAATGCACTATTTTTGTGCACAAAGAAAAAGAATTGATAACCCGTTATTTTGTGAATTATGAAAAGATTGCTGTTGATGGCGCTGGCTGCTGCCATGCTGACTCCGGCTTGTGGAAATAATGCTGGTAAAGAAACCAAGGCGGAAGTACAGGAGAGTGCAGCTGTACAAGCCAATGTTACTCATCTGACTAAAGCTGATTTCTTGGCTAAGGTATATAATTATGAGAAGAATCCGAAGGATGGAAATACGAGGTGGTAAACCGGCCATTGTGGATTTCTATGCCACTTGGTGTGGTCCATGTAAGGCTATCGCCCCGGTATTAGAGAAACTGGCTGCGGAATACAAAGGAAAGATTGTGGTTTATAAGATTGATACAGATAAGGAACCTGAGTTGTCGGCAGCTTTTGGTATACGCAGTATTCCGACCCTTCTGTTCATTCCGGCAAAGGGAACTCCTCAGGTGGCGCAAGGGGCTTTGCCTGAAGAGGCTTTGAGAAAGACCATTGACGAATTTTTATTGGGAAAGAAGTAAATTTTTGATAAGAAAAAAAATGAGGAGGGCCTGAAGTTGTTGGAATTTCAGGCCCTTATTGTATATTTTTATCTACGGTTGCTGTCTTCAATCAATTCACGGATTGTCTGGTTCAGTTCCTTTTCTTTCAGAAGTTGCTCCAGTGTGAGGTGCATTCTCCATCGCCAGTAATGCCGTGGATGGGCCGGTATGTTAATTCGCTCTCCTTCTATATCCGGATTGCGTAACTGCTCGTTGATGCTCATCCAGTCCTGCCATGCCAAAATGCAGAGCAGTGAAGGGCTTTTCAGGTGATGGAATACGATGTCCTTACAGAGCCATCCGGGAGCATGTACGGGAATCTCTCCCTGATGGTGCATTTCCTGATGGTAGAAACGCTCCGTGAGGGCTGGGTCTTCTTCCCACCATCCGCGGAAAGTGGACATGTCGTGCGTACCGATGGTGCATACCGACAGGAACGGATAGTTTTCAGGGTGTCCGAAGTCTTCGTACATTTGTTTGGGCATGCGTTGGATTTCAAGTGAGAGTATCTGCAACTGTCTCATTACCCAGGGCACACACTCCGGAACCATACCTAAATCTTCTCCGCATACTAACATCGGAGTAGACTGGGTGAGCACCGGAAGCTTTTTCATGGCTTCCTGATACCAGAATTCGTTGTGGCGCTGGTAGTAGTAATGATTGTACAGGTGGTTGAAGGCTCCCTGTTGCTTCCAGTTCAGCTGCTGGAATACGGAATCATTCTGTACGGCAATTCTGGGATGGAGTTTCTCGGCGTCGTGGTGGTCTGTGACAAACAGCACGTTGCTGATCAGGGAGTAAAGCCCTTCTTTCAGTTTCAGGCTATCCTCGTCTTCTTTTCCATTGAAATAAGCTTCCACCTTTCGCTGGGTATCAAACTCCGGCAGTAATGCGTAGCCTCCTTTTCCATTGGGCGTGATAAAACGTTGCCGTACGTACTCACTTTGTGCGCCGAAGACTTCTTCCAGCACCTTGTCGTTGATAAACGGCTGCGTCATGAAGTCCCGGTCCAGATTCAGACCAAAGCTTCTGATTTCATCCATGCTCAGGGGAAGGGAAGGGGAGAACTGTCCGAGCAGACCATGTACCGAATGGTCGGGAATTTCCCAGATGCGGAAAAATCCTAAGATATGGTCGATGCGGTAAGCTGTAAAGTATTCTGCCATCTTGGAGAAACGGCGGCGCCACCAGCGGTAATTGTCTTTTTCCATTACTTCCCAGTTATAGGTTGGGAATCCCCAGTTTTGTCCGTTGACAGAGAACGCATCGGGAGGAGCACCTGCCTGACCGTTGAGGTGGAAATAATGGGGTTCTACCCAGGCTTCTACGCTGGAACGGCTGATACCGATGGGGATGTCACCTTTCAGCAGAATGCCTTTTGCTCTGGCATACGTACTAACGGTAAGCAACTGCACGTGCAATTGGTATTGCAGGTAATAGTAGAAGGCGATTTTGGTATAGGCTTTGTTTTCAGGCGTACACAGTCTGGCTATTTCATCGGCATCGTAAGTAGAATATTTCGGCCAGTGATTGAAATCCGGTGTGCCATACGAGTCGCGCAGGTAGCAGAAAGCCGCATAAGGCTGAAGCCATTCCTCATTATGCCGGAAGAAGTTCAGGAAATCTTCCGAGGCAAGTACTTTTTTTCCTTCCATCTGGTACGCTTTTCTCAGGTAGTCCATCTTCAGCTTGTTGGCCTTCTCATAATCCATCATGGGGAGGGAATTCACTTCGATGCGTGCTTTTTCGAACGCTTCTGCGGCTTTCTTGTCCTTCAGGGGTGGGAGCTGGCGAAGGTCGATGTACATCGGGTGAAAGCGTAGATGGAGATGCTGTTATAGGGATAAGAGTCAGTCCATGTACCGCTCATTGTCGTATCGTTGATGGGAAGAATCTGAATGGCTTTCTGTCCGGTCTCATCTGCCCAGTCAGTCAGTAGCTTCAGGTCGCCGAAGTCGCCTACGCCGCAACTGCCTTCCGAGCGAAGGGAGAACACGGGAATGGCGCAACCGGCTATCCGTTGCGGGGCATCGTCAAAGAACACTTCCGTTTCCATGGGCAGATAGGTTTCTCCGCGTTGCAACGGTTGCAGAGGGAATATCCGGTTGGGGCGGGTTTCCCATTTCTCTACGGCTCCGGTTTCTTCATGGATGGCCACGAACTTATACTCAAAAGGATATTCCAATGAGGAGGCATCTAGTGTCAGGTGCCATACGTTGGGCTGTACTTCCTTCATTCTCAGCGGGCGGCAGTACTCCCAACTACCCAGTGCCGCACAGCTCCCGATGAGGCCCAGACGCTGTCCGTGGGTACTCAGGCCGGGGCAGAGTGCGCGGAAGGTGATGCACCTGCCGGTATTGTCAGACAAGCGGGAAGGCTGTTCCGGTGTGTATGCATTGTTGAAAGCCGATGTATAGCGGTAGGCATCTTGTGGCAGATCTCTCCAGCAGTCTTCTACGAGGTAATGCTGCTGTTGCAGGTTGCCCGGATAGAAAGAATGGGGGATGGCGCCAAATTCCTGGCGTACAAGGGTGCCTTGACGGCTTACGGCATAACGGTAGCAGATAGGTTCGGAAGGGTGAAAGTCGAATTCTGCCTTTCCGGTCCATTCTTCTCCGTTGCGGGTAGTCATTTCTACGGTATGTTGTATGTGATTCTGGCTGAGAAGCACGCACAGGCTTTCTCCCCAGACTGTACGGTATTGTATGCGAAAAGTAATTTTCATATCTTATGTATTAGTTGTGGCTCATAGTTTTGTCCAAAAATAATGAATCTCATGGATTCATGCAAATAAAAAAACCTCCGGATGTCCTTTCGGCTCCGGAGGTTCCCTCGTGTAAGATGTGAGGATGGATTTAATAATAATGAATTAAAAAATGAGATTATGCGTCGATATTTGCATACGTCGCATTTTTCTCGATAAATTCACGGCGTGGACCTACATCGTCGCCCATTAGCATGGAGAATATATAGTCGGCTTCGGCCGCGTTTTCGATATTTACCTGTTTCAGGATACGGGTTTCCGGATTCATGGTAGTTTCCCACAACTGTTCCGGATTCATTTCACCCAAACCTTTGTAACGCTGGGTGTGGATGCCTTGCTCGTTTCCTTCGCCATATTTCTGGATGAAAGCCTGGCGGGCTTCGTCTGTATAGCAGTATTCGCTGATTTTACCTTTGCTGCATTTGTACAACGGAGGGGTAGCGATATACAGGTGACCACCCTGAATTACTTCAGGCATATAGCGGTAGAACAGTGTCATGATCAGTGTGTCGATGTGAGAACCATCGACGCGGCATCGGTCATGATGATGACCTTGTGGTAGCGCAGCTTGTCAATGTTGGCTTTCTTGCTGTCTTCCTCACCGTCTACACCGAAACGTACGCCCAGTGCCTGAATGATGTTGTTCACTTCATCGCTTTCGAAAGCTTTGTGCCACATGGCTTTTTCCACATTCAGAATTTTACCGCGCAATGGCAGGATGGCCTGGAACTGACGGCTTCTTCCTTGCTTGGCTGAACCACCTGCAGAATCACCCTCGACGAGGAAGAGTTCGCATTCTTCGGCTACACGGCTGGAGCAGTCGGCCAGTTTTCCCGGCAGTCCGCCGCCGCCCATCGGACTTTTACGCTGAACCGATTCGCGGGCCTTGCGGGCAGCCACACGTGCGGTAGCAGCCAGTACCACTTTGTCGACAATAATCTTGGCTTCTTTCGGATGTTCTTCCAGGTAATAAGTCAGGGCTTCTCCCACAGCCTGATTCACAGCACCGCTCACTTCGTTGTTACCCAACTTGGTCTTGGTCTGTCCTTCAAACTGAGGTTCCGATACTTTTACAGAAATCACGGCAATCAGTCCTTCGCGGAAGTCTTCACCTGAGATTTCCACCTTGGCTTTTTCAAGCGCCTTGCTTTCTTCTGCATATTTCTTCAATACACGTGTCAGTGCCATACGGAATCCGGCTTCGTGTGTACCGCCTTCGATGGTGTTGATGTTGTTCACATACGAGTGAAGGTTTTCACGGAATCCGGTGTTGTACATAATGGCGCATTCAATGGGAATACCCTGTTTTTCGGTATTCAAGTAGATTACGTCATCAATGAGCGGTGTATTGTTGGAATTCAGGAAACGTACGAATTCTTTCACGCCTTCTTCTGAGTGGAACTTTTCCTGTTTGTAAGAACCGTCTTCCTCCTTCACGCGCTTGTCGGTCAGGGTGATGGTGATTCCTTTGTTCAGGTAAGCCAGCTCGCGCATGCGGGCCTGAAGAATGCTGTATTTATATTCGGTTACGGTGAAGATACTTCCATCCGGCCAGAAAGTCTGGCGTGTACCGGTAATGTCGGTTGTACCCACTTCTTTTACGGCATACAGCGGCTTTCCGCATTCATATTCCTGCTGATAGATTTTTCCGTTGCGGAATACGTTGGTGGTCATGTGAGTAGACAAGGCGTTCACACAAGATACACCCACACCGTGCAGACCTCCGGAAACCTTATAGGAACCTTTGTCGAACTTACCTCCGGCATGAAGCACGGTCATTACGACTTCGAGGGCTGATTTATTTTTCTTTTTCGTGGAAATCGACCGGAATACCGCGACCGTTGTCTTGTACGGTAATCGAGTTGTCTTCGTTGATAGTTACTTCTATATGTGTACAATAACCGGCAAGGGCTTCGTCAATGGAGTTGTCTACTACCTCGTAGACCAGGTGATGCAAGCCTTTTCGCTGATGTCGCCGATATACATGGCGGGGCGTTTACGAACGGCCTCCAGTCCTTCCAGCACCTGGATACTGCTGGCCGAGTAGTTGCTTCCGCTGTTTTGTGTCAGTTCTTCACTCATGTTTTTTTCTTCGTTTTTTTAAGCTTTCAAAGATACTAAAAAAAAACTGGAACGAAGCGATTTTCAGCACTCTAAAAATCGTGAAAAAGACATGAACCGAGTCTATACGACAAAAGGCCAGATGTAATCATCCAGCCTTAATATCTTTCTTGCGTCAAGCGTAGACTTAAGCCAATTTGCTGATGTGAGCAGCCAGTTTAGACTTCAAGTTAGCAGCCTTGTTCGCGTGGATAATGTTGCGCTTAGCCAGCTTATCCAACATTTTCTGTACACTAGGATACAATGCAACAGCTTCAGCTTTGTCTGTAGTTGCACGAAGTTTCTTCACTGCGTTACGCATTGTCTTAGCATAATATCTGTTGTGAAGTCTTCTTTTTTCTTCCTGTCTGATTCTTTTAATAGATGATTTGTGATTTGCCATCTCGACTAATCTTTAATATTGTTCTTTGATTTTTGTTTATTATGTAGCCCGTGGGGAATCGGAACCCCCTTCCTAAGAATGAAAATCTTGCGTCCTAACCGATAGACGAAACGGGCCATCCTTTATTTCAGGAAGAAACTCCTGAATTCTCACGAGGATACATATCTCTCGTTTGCGGATGCAAAGGTAGGAAGAATTTTGAAATCTCCAAAACATTCGCTCCTTTTTTTATGAAATTTGACTGTGTTTTTTTGAGTTCCCTTTCATTAAATGGAATTCCTTTTGCCGTTTTTAGGTTCTCGTGGCTGAACCTTATGTTTCCCTTCCGTAAAACTTACGGTTCCGCCTTGAGAAACGTAGGTTTCGCGGGAAGGAAACGTAAAAAGTGCCTCGTGGTGTGAAGAAAAAGTTTACGGGTTTGTTTGTTTTGTATAAGGACTTTTTCTATCTTCGTCCGCAAAAATGGATTTTATATTTAGGATAATTTGAAAGATGGAATGCTGTAAATTAAGGTCCGTCGGCCTGTATAATGGAAAGGTCTGTCTGGCAGAATGGGGAGATAAAGAAGGGGAGCCTTCTTCTTTCCAGGTGTTGGCTGAGTGTACGGAATTAGTGTATGTGCGTTTACGTACGTTGGAGGCGGTGGCCTCTTTTCGTTTTTAGAGAGGGCTCTTGCGTGATGGCGCATTATGACATGCCTGTTTTTGCCATGGCTTCTTCGGCCGGAAATTTTTCTGTGGTGACGGGAGCGGATGCTTCTGCTTTGCAGAATGTTTGTAAGGAACTTTCCGTATTTGCGGAAGTGACGGTGGAGAAAGAGGTGGAAGTGATATGTGTACAAGAGACGGCTGAGCGCAAAGGGGAGATGTCGGAAAAAGGTCTGGTGACTTTGCTGAAGGATATTCCTCTGCTGATGGTGTCTTCTGAAGAAGGTTCGGGCAGTGTTTCGCTGACGGTGCGGAGAAAGGACCGTGACAAAGTGCTGAATTTGTTCTTTGCTTGCTGATATGTTGCAGAAGTTGGATGGAGTAGTGCTGCACGTAGTAAGGTACAGTGACAAATCGAATATTGTGCATATCTATACTTGTCAGCATGGAAGTATGTCGTTTGTGATACCTGCCACGCGTTCGCGCAAGTCGCTGGTAAACGGGGCGTTGTTTCGTCCGCTTTCCCTGGTTGAGGTGGAAGCCGATGTGCGTTCCCGTACTTCTTTACCTCCGGTGAAGGAAGCAAGATTGTCTTATCCGTTGGAGTCAGTACCTTACGACCCGTACAAGTTAAGTATCGCGATGTTTTTGGCTGAGTTCTTGTCGCATGCCTTACGCGAGGAAGGGAAGAACGAACCGCTGTTTGCTTATCTGGTGTCGTCTATTCGCTGGCTGGATGCCTGCAGGAGTGATTATGCTAATTTCCACCTGGTGTTTCTGATCAGGTTGTCCAGGTTCTTGGGTTTTTATCCTAATCTGGAAGATTATCGGGAGGGAAGCTGGTTTGATATGTTGAATGCGTGTTTCGTAGAGAACAAGCCTTTGCACGGCATCTGTCTGTCTCCGGAAGAGTCGTCGCATATCTGCCAGCTGGCACGTATGAATTATGAAACGATGTTTCTATTCGGTATGAACCGTATGGAGCGGCAGCGTTGTCTGACTGTGATGATGGAATATTATCGTCTGCATCTTCCGGAATTCCCTGAACTGAAATCGCTTGATGTGCTGAAGGAACTTTTTGCTTGATACCTGAGTGACGATGGGAATAAAAAAACGGGACTCTCCTTCATTTGAGAAAAGAGAATCCCGTTTTTTGATGGGGATATGAATGATCTTATCCCAGCAATTCTTTTACTTTGGCAGAAATTGCTCTACCTTCAGCCAGACCAGCCAGTTCTTTAGAAGCTACTCCCATCACTTTACCCATGTCTTTTCCGCTGGTAGCACCTACGCGGGCAATGATTTCTTTCAGTTTAGCTTCCAGTTCTTCCGGAGAAAGCTGTTTCGGGAGGTATGCTTCAATCACACGTACCTGAGCCATTTCTTCTTCTGCCAGGTCGGCGCGGCCTTGTCCTTCGTATACAGAAGCTGAATCTTTTCCTTGTTTCACCAGTTTCTGCATGATTTTCAGGGCTGCATCATCGGTCAGGGTATCGTTGGCACCCGGAGCGGTTTTTGCTTCCAGAAAACATTTCTTTACGTTGCGCAAAGTCTCCAGTCTGACTTTGTCTTTGGCTTTCATGGCCTCTTTGATATCGTTGCTAATCTGTTCAAATAAATCCATATTCATTATAAAGTTTAAATGTTGTTCTCTTGGTGATGTTTAGAAAGTAATTGTCATAGAGCCGGTATTGGTTGTGGTTTCCGGTTCCGGTGCAATCTTTTCTTCTGTAGTCGCTTTCGAACGGATATTCTCCAGTTCCATCTTGGTGCGCTTGTAGGTAGGGGTTGTTTCTACCATGCTGATGATGTCATCGTTGGCCAAGTCTTCCTGACTGAAGATGTAGATGTTCGGACGTTTCTTGCGGATGCTGCTTTTCAGGATGCTTTTTCCGTAGTAGTCGCTTCGACGTTCGTCTTTCTTTTGCTCTTCTTCTTCCAGATCGTCCAAACGTTTCTGCTCTTCAAGTGAACGCTGTTTGAGCACATTGTCCATACCCGGAACGTCTTTGATACCGAATCCCGTAGCCAGAATGGTGAATTTTACTTTGTTTTCCAGCGTTTCATCAGTGTAAAGACCCCATTTGGTTTCTACGTCCTTGCCAAACTTGCTCATGAATTCATGGATTTCATCCATTTCACCCATCATCAGTTCGCTGTTCGGGCTATAGGTAATTACGAACAACACTTTCTTGGAGTTGAAAATATCGTTGTTGTTCAGCAACGGGGAATGAAGGGCATCGGTAATAGCCTGTGTGACTCTTCCTTCGCCTTCTCCGTATCCTGTACTCATGATTGCTACACCACCGTCCTTCAACACGGTTTTCACATCGTTGAAGTCCAGGTTGATGATACCTCTCAAGGTAATGATTTCTGCAATACTCTTTGCGGCGATAGACAGCGTGTCGTCTGCCTTTCCAAAGGCATTCATTACACTGATATCGGAATATACATCGCGCAGGCGTTCGTTGTTGATAACCAGCAGGGCATCTACATGCTTACTCATTTCTTCTACACCATCAAGAGCCTGGTCGATTTTCTTGTTGCCTTCGAACAGGAACGGAATGGTCACGATACCTACGGTCAGGATTTCCATGTCCTTAGCCGTTTTGGCAATGATAGGAGCCGCACCGGTTCCGGTTCCACCTCCCATACCAGCCGTGATGAATGCCATGCGGCATCCGTCGTTCAGCATATTCTTGATGTCTTCGATGCTTTCTTCAGCAGCAGCACGTGCCTTGGCCGGACGGTTTCCGGCTCCCAGTCCTTCGCTACCAAGCTGTAGTTTCCGGAGCACGGGTGATTCTTCCAGAGCCTGGTTATCCGTGTTGCAGACCACAAATGTCACATCATGGATACCTTCTTTGTACATGTGATTGACGGCATTACCTCCTCCGCCACCCACACCAATTACTTTTATTATATGTGGAGAGTCTTTCGGGAAATCGAAAGGTACCATTGTTTCGTCTGACATAATCCTAATATGTTTATGTAAATGAATAATCAGTTATCTTTTAATATTTCATCTGAAAGGTTTGTAACTTTCTTGGCAAAGAGGTCAAACCAACTGTTCTCTTTTTTCTCCTTGTTGATTTTCTTCTCCAGTTCATCCAGTTCTTCCTCCTTTTCAGCGAGGTGCATGCGCCGTGCATTTTCTACTTCCTTCAATGCAGCTTTGTATTTCTTTTTGCTGAGAAGTAGATGTGCTTCTTCTACGTATGCAGTATATTCTTCCAGTCGTTTACGGTTACGTTCTTCTTCCTGACGTTTTTTCTCTTCATTGATTTTGCGGATGCGTTCAGCTTCTTCTTCCGCTTTGCGTCTGGCTTCTTCCGCCTGAATACGTTCGGCTTCTTTGCGTTTGGCTTCTTCTTCCTTTTCCTTCAAATCTTCAATGAAGTCGAGCTGGTGACCTTTTCGAGGGTCTACTTTGAGACAGTTTTCTTTACCTTCGGCCAATAATCCGATCAGTGTGTTCTGTGTACCGTCTTTGGGAATTTCGATGGCACCGTTCAGTGTAATGTTTCCTCCTTTGGCAATACGGATTTTTTCAATCTTGGTAATCTGTTTGAATGCTTCGTCCATGTTGGGCATGTTGGAAGCCCCACCGGTAAGAATCAGTCCGGCCAGCAATTTATCGCCGTATTCAGATACCATGATTTGATTCCATACGTTCGAGATGATTTCATTCACACGAGCTTCCACGATGTATTCCAATTTGTGGGCTGCAATGCTACATTTCCCTTCGATGCTGTATTCCTGTTCATCTGCGGTTTCGTCATTTTCTGCTGGAGGTGTCAATGCACATCCGTAGCGGAGTTTCAGCTGTTCTGCATCTTCTTCTTCGATTTGCAGGCTGCAAATATCTTTGGTAATGTTATTGCTTCCCAATGGAATGACTGCCAGATGGCGCAGGATGTTGTTCTTATATACTGCCACAGTCGTTGTGTCTGCACCTAAATCCACGAGTGCACAGCCGGAGCGTTTTTCACTGTCGGTCAGTACCACGCTGGCGGTAACAACCGGCGAAAGGAAATAGTCTGCTATTTCGTATTTGGTCTGGTTGAAACACTTGGTGATTCTGTCTTTGAGCGTATGGTGTGCGATAATATTCAAATAACGCCCCTCAATGCGGTCGGCTGAAATACCGACAGGTTCAGTCAGCAGATTGTTTCCTACTTTGTATTCTTGTGGTTCTACATCCAGAATCTCCTGATCTATCAGTGAGATTTCCCGGTTGCTTTCCATAAGTGATTCAATCAGTGCTTGTGATATTTTTGTATCTTCCCCTAATTGCTTGGTCACATTGTTACGTGTGCTTCGTATAGACTGTCCGCCTATTCCCACATAGACTTCTTGATGGAAGCCTGCAAATCTTCTTCCAGCTTCTGGATAACAGAAACCAGCACTTGGGTGGTTTTATCCAGATTGAAGATTGCCCCCTTTTTGATACAATCTGACGAAGGAGTATTGGCATAGGCAAGAATCTGGATACTTCCATCAGCATTCTTTTTGCCGGCAATTCCTGTGATGTGAGTCGAACCCAGTTCGATAGCTGCTATAAAATCTGTTACTGCCATATCTTAGTCTTCTTTTTTGTTCCGATAATTTGATTGTTAAACTCAATACTGATTCGCTCATATTTGTTCCAGCCGATGCGGTTGAGCACTTTGCTGTAAAACGTTTGCAAATTACTGAATTTTTCTTCAAAATCAGTGGCTTTCCCTAAAAAAGAATATGGTCGCCTACTCGGGGAACAATTTCCAGTTCTTTTTCGGGGTTACGTTGATCTGTTCCACTTGGGCTTTCCAAAACGGATTGCGCTGGAGGTACAAGCCTAATTCATATAATTCCTGTTGAGCAAACTTTCGGTCAATAAAACCCGTGGCAACGGCTACATGAATTGGCTTTCCTGTGGCATTCATGATTTTCCCGGAATGGTCAATGTAGTAATTGTCCCCATTGCTGCTCATGATTCGTAAGAGAGGGATACGCTGGTAGATTTCAATTCCTACTTTCCCTCCCGAAGTGAGATAGCATTCAGCTCTGCTGATGAAAGGATGCTGTGACAGCACTTCCTCTAGCTGGCGGACATTGATTGTGCCAATACGCTTTTTCTCCGGGTATAGATTCTTCTGCTTTAGTAGTTTGGTTACTTCTGCTTCAGTGATGAAACCGTAGTCAACGCTGTCTTTAACAACCAATTCCATACCCTTGCAGACCTGATTTTCGGGCTTGCGATTGAATATGGTAACGGCCACTATGAGGTAAATAGAGACCGCTACCAGAATGCAGAGTATGAGAATTCGTTTAATCATCTATCTTTTAGTAATTCATAAATTTGTGGAACGTAATTGTCTATGTCTCCAGCTCCAAGCGTGATGAGTACGTCCAGCTTTTTATTTTTCAGTACTTCCATAATCTGCTCTTTGGAACACATGCTTTTTTCTATGCCGGGGCGTAAGTTATCATAGATAAGCTGACTGCTTACTCCTGGTATCGGAGCCTCCCGGGCTGGATAAATATCCAACAGAATCACTTCGTCTAAGAGTGACAGGCTATGGGCAAAATCCTGATAGAAATCGCGGGTACGCGTGTAAAGATGAGGCTGGAACACGGCCGTGATTTTCCGGTTAGGATATAATTTGCGAATAGAGCTTACACTCTGTCGGATTTCTTCCGGATGATGTGCATAATCACTCAGAAAGACGATGTGTGAATTCTTTATCTTGAAATCAAAACGACGGTCCACCCCTCTGAACTGTGGCATTGCGGCCTTTATTTCTTCTGTGGTGGCACCTCCGATTTGTGCTAAAGCCATAGCGGCAATACCGTTTTCAATATTGACAAAGACAGGTACTCCTAACTGCACGTTGGTGATGTTGCCTAAAGGAGATATGTAGTCGAAATAAATTTCACCGTCGTCAATACGGATGTTTTCGGCATGGAAGTCTCCTTTTTCGGTAGAGTAGGTGTACACAGTAACTCCCGGCTGTACATCGGGTTTCAGTTCCAGTCCTTCCTTGATAATCAGGTATCCGTCCGGACGGATAAGTGAGGTGTACTTACGGAAACTTTCCAGGTAAGCTTCGTGCGTACCGTAAATGTCCAGATGGTCTGAATCGGTGGCGGTAATAACCGTAGCATACGGAGTCAGCCAATGGAATGAACGGTCGAATTCGTCTGCTTCGATAACTACATAGTCACTTTTATCTGATAATAACAGGTTGGTCTGGTAGTTCTTGGAAATACCTCCTAAAAATGCATTGCATCCCACGTGTGAATGGTCCATCAGGAAAGCTGCCATGGTAGAGGTGGTTGTTTTTCCATGGGTCCCGGCTACACACATTCCTTTCTCAGTCTGAGTCAGCATTCCCAATACCTGGGCACGTTTGTGAATCTCAAACTGATGTTCCTGGAAATAAACCAATTCTTTGTGGTTGGTAGGGATAGCAGGCGTATAGACCACCAGCGTGGTTTCCGGATGAAGAAATACTTCCGGGATGAGAGACACATTTTCTTCATAATGGATGTCTGCTCCTTCTGCAATCAGTTTCTCTGTCAGCTCGCTTGGAGTGCGGTCATAACCGCCTACTTTTTTCCCTTTTGACAGGAAATAACGTACCAGAGCACTCATGCCTATGCCTCCGGCTCCAATGAAATAGACTGCCTGTATGGTATTAATGTTCATGATTTTCTTTGTATTTTAACGCTAGCTTGCAGACCTCCTTTGCGATGATAGTGGCAGAGTCCTTGATAGCCAGTTGGTAATGTTGTTCCTTAATTCTTTCAATAAATCGGGTTTGTGAACCGTTTCGATGGCGGTATCCAGCAGTTTTTGAGTTGCTTCGCTATCTTTAATGTAAAGTGCCGCATTCTTGTTGACAAGTGCCAGTGCATTTTTTGTCTGGTGGTCTTCTGCCACATTGGGAGAAGGTACCAGGATGACTGGTTTGCCTAACAGACAGAATTCTGAGATAGAACCTGCGCCTGCACGACTGATTACCACATCTGCAGCGCTATAAGCAGCAGCCATATCGGATATGAAGTCGGTTACGTGCAACATTGGAAGTTCCCCGTAAGCCTTTACAGCTTGTTGGGCTTCATTGATATAGATTTTCCCGGTCTGCCAGATAAACTGCACTCCTGATTCTTTGATTTTGTCGAATCCCTGCATCATGCAGTTGTTGATTGTGCGTGCTCCCAAGCTGCCTCCGACAATTAGAATGGTCTTCTTCTTGGGGTCTAATCCGAACGAGCGGATTGCTTCTTCACGTGATATGTTTTTGCTCAACAACCCTTGTCTGACTGGGTTTCCTGTCAGAATGATTTTGTCTTTATCAAAGAACCGTTCCATTCCTTCGTATGCCACGCAGATTTTTTCTGCTTTTTGAGCCAATAGCTTATTGGTGACTCCGGCATAAGAATTTTGTTCCTGTATCAGCGTGGGAATACCCATCATGCCTGCCATTTTCAGGGTAGGACCACTGGCATAGCCTCCTACGCCTACAGCAGCATGAGGCTTGAAATCCTTTATGATTTTGCGGGCCATCAGTTGACTTCTGAACAATTTGATAAGTACACTGATGTTTTTCAATAAATGCTTTCTGTCAAATCCAGCGACTGGCAATCCGATAATCTTGTAACCTGCGGCAGGAACGCGTTGCATTTCCATTCGTCCTTCTGCTCCGATAAACAAAATCTCAGTGTCCGGATATAATTCCTTTATGGCGTTGGCGATGGAAACGGCGGGAAAAATATGTCCTCCCGTGCCACCTCCACTTACTATGATGCGTAATTTTTCTTCCATATTCTAATGTGATTTACCTGCAAAGGTAAGAATAAACTTTTAAACGGATTTCTCCTGTGGTATGATATTATTTTCTGGAGCAATCTCCTGAGATTGTTCTGTCTGTTGTGCGAGCAATTTCTTCTGCCTGCTGACGTTTCAAGTCGTTTACGTATCGGCTGATACTCAGAATCATTCCAATGTAAACACAGTTGACGAGGGTTGATGTACCTCCTTTACTGATAAGTGGCAAAGGCTGTCCGGTGACTGGCATGATTCCTACGGCTACCAGCATATTAAACGTGGCCTGCAACACAAGCAGAATCCCAATGCCTGTAACCAGAAATATGTAATATGACTTGTCACAGTTTCTGGCTATTTTGGCAATTCTCATCAGAAGCAGGATGTAAAGAATGGCTACGAAAGCTCCTCCTACAAGTCCCAACTCTTCGATGATGATGGCATAGATAAAGTCGGAAAAAGCTTGTGACAGGAAATCTCGTTGTACACTGTTTCCCGGGCCTTTTCCTAAAATGTGGCTACTTGCTATGGCAATATTGGCATGGGCTATCTGTGCATCATTGTCGATGTCGAATTTGGCTGCCGGTATTTCACTCTCGTCAAAATGATTGTTCAAGCGGCTTTGCCAGGTTACCATACGATGAAGCCCGATTTTATCCCAGGCTTCTCCAGGAATATATTTGATGGTTCCTACACCAATGATGATGCAGGCAAAACCGATACCTGCAAGTAATCCGAGCTGCTTGAAGGGAACTCTTCCTACAAACATGAGAAGAAAAACACTTCCTGCCAACAAAACTGCCGTAGAAAGGTTTTCAGTCACAATGAGTCCGCAAGTTGCAGCCGTAATGCCGCATATATACTTGAAAGCTTTTTTTTGTTGGCTCCATTTTCTTCCTGCATGCGCGAAAGAATGAATGCGACGGTGATGATGGTTGCCATTTTGGCAACTTCTGAGGGCTGGAACTGAATGAAACCTAAATCAATCCATCGTTTGGCTCCATTGGTAAGGGCACCAATCACGAATACGGCTATCAGTAATGCCCATGATATAGGTAGTAAAGCGATAAAAGTCTTAAACCAGCGACAGGGAATATTATGCACAATCCATACAGCGATAGTACCAACCATCAGCAAGGTCAGATGGTTGGTAATCGGTCCCCAGTGGTCTCCACTTTTATAGGTAAGCGTACTGGATGCACTGAATACCTCTACAATGGATATCAGGCAGAGAAACAGGTAAATAATCCAGATCGCTTTATCCCCTTTAAAAAAGTTTTTAGCAAATCCATGTGCTATGATTCTAACTTTTTAATGATGCTTATAGGTTTCTTACACACTCTTTAAACTGGTCGCCTCGGTCCTCATAACTTTTAAACAGGTCAAAGCTTGCGCAGCACGGACTCAGCAACACGGTTTCTCCTTTTTTTGCCATGTTGTAGGCTGCGTTTACGGCATCAGGCATGCTTTGTGCGTCTACAATCGGAAGACCAAAGTTGCCGAAAAAGTCGTGCAGCTTTTCGTTATGGAGTCCCAAGAATATCAGTCCGCTACATTTCTCTTTTACAAGGTCGGCAATCTCATTGTAGTCATTTCCTTTGTCTTTTCCTCCCAAAATCAAAACTGTTTTGGTTTTCATGCTTTGAAGTGCATACCAGCAAGAGTTGACGTTCGTAGCTTTTGAGTCGTTGATATAATCCACTCCTTTTACGCGTGCTACCTTTTCCAGTCTGTGCTCTACGCCTTTGAAGTCATTCAGTGCTTCGCGGATGCATTCTTTGCGAATACCTGCAATGTTAGCAGAAATACCGGCAGCCATGGAGTTGAAGAGGTTGTGAGTTCCAGTCAAAGCTAATTCTTCCTGTTCCATGTTGAATGCGATAGGACGGGTGAAGTACACCTTGTTTTCTTCGGTAAAGGCGGCGACTCCCTCTTCGTTCTTTTCAGCGAATGGGAAGTATTGTCCGTGAATACCATATTTATGAAGTTCCTTCTGTATGATGGGGTCGTCGTTCCAGAAAATGAAGGCATCATCATCCGTTTGGTTCTGGATAATACGGAATTTGGCATCTACGTAATTCTGCATTTCGAATCCGTAACGGTCCAGATGGTCTGGAGTGATGTTCATCAGCACGGCGATATTGGCATGGAACTTATACATGTTGTCGAGCTGGAAGCTGCTGAGTTCAATGACATAATAGTCATAATTACATTCAGCCACCTGATAAGCCAGACTTTGCCCGATATTGCCTGCCAGTCCCACATTCAGGCCTGCTTTCTTGAAGATGTGATAAATCAGTGAGGTTGTAGTCGTTTTTACCATGCTGCCTGTGATACAAATCATTTTGGCATTGGTATATCGGCCTGCAAATTCAATCTCCGAAATGATGGGAGTACCCTGATTCTTTAATTTCAGAATGATAGGAGCATCATTGGGAATTCCCGGGCTTTTAATCACTTCATCCGCATTCAGAATCAACTCTTCTGTGTGTTTACCTTCTTCCCATTGAATACCTCTTTCGTTCAACATTGCTTTGTACTTGTCCTTGATGAGGGACATGTCTGATACAAATGTGTCAAATCCTTTTTTCTGTGCCAGGACAGCGGCACCAGCTCCGCTTTCTCCTGCTCCTAAGATGACAATTCTTGCCATTGCTTTATCTGATTTTAAGTGTGATTATCGTAATTGCTGCTAATACAATGGTTACAATCCAGAAGCGGACTGTAATCTTGGACTCATGGAATACGCTGTGAGGGCGTGTGATCAAATAAGTACAGTTCGGGTCGAGCTGTGCCAGTGTCGTACGGAAATGGTCGTGAATCGGTGAACGCTTGAATATGCGCTGTTTGACTCCTTTTTTCTTACCGCGCTGGAAATACTTTACCTGAAGAATAACCGACAGGTTCTCGACCAGAAATACTCCACATAGAATAGGAATTAATAACTCCTTGTGTATGATGATGGCAAATACGGCGATAAGTCCTCCAATAGTAAGACTTCCCGTATCGCCCATGAATACTTGTGCAGGGAAGGCATTGTACCATAAGAAACCAACCAGTGCTCCAATGAAGGCACAGATAAAGATTACCAGTTCCTCACTTCCTGGAATATACATGATATTCAGGTATTCTGCATATTCTATGTGACTGGATACGTAGGCCAATATTCCTAAGGTAACTCCAATAATGGCCGAGTTCCCGGCTGCCATTCCATCCATACCATCGTTCAGGTTGGCTCCGTTGGAAACGGCTGTGACCACAAAAATAGTGATGAATACAAAGACAATCCATCCGGCATCCTGTGCATGCTCTCCTAAGAATCCTACAAAATCAGCATAATCCAAGTTGTTGTTCTTGAAGAAGGGGATTGTTGTCTTGGTTGATTTCTCATCCACAGGTTTATGGACCACGTCAACTACACGACCGTTTTGTTGGATTTCAATGTTCTCTCGTATTACTACATCCGGACTCAGGTACAGAGCCAGGCCGACAATCAGTCCGAGACCTACCTGGCCGATGATTTTAATTTGCCATGAAGTCCTTCCTTGTCTTTCCGAAAACCTTGATATAGTCATCCAAAAGCCTAAGTTCCGAGCCATAGGGTGGTAACCAGCATCAATATCATATAGATGTTATGCAATTTACCTAATAACAGGCAAGGAATCAGAATGGCTACGATGATAATGATACCTCCCATTGTCGGGACACCAACCTTATTGACGTTAAAAGGGTCAATAGACGCATCTCGCTGCGTCTCTGTAATCTGCTTCTTTTTGAGCAGGTTAATGAAATATTCTCCAAAGATGGCAGAAATCAACAAGGAGAGGATGACAGCCATTAATGAACGGAACGATACGTATCCGAACATTCGTGCTCCCGGAAAATTGAATTGCTCTAAATATTGAAATAAATAATATAACATTGTCTTGTCTCTGTTTTTTAAAGTTCTCCTTTGAATATTTCCTCCAATACCTCTTTGTCGTCAAAATGTGATTTGACACCCTTTACATCCTGATAAGTTTCGTGTCCTTTTCCGGCAATCAGGATGACATCTTGCGGTTGGGCCAACATACATGCGGTACGGATAGCTTCTTTGCGGTCGACAATGCTGATAACTTTTTTCATGTCGTCCTTGCTAAGTCCCGCTAACATGTCATTGATGATGTCTTGCGGCTCCTCGAAGCGTGGATTATCAGAAGTGATAATTACTTTGTCACTTCTTTGAGCAGATTCTTTTGCCATTAAAGGACGTTTCCCTTTGTCACGATTTCCTCCCGCACCTACTACTGTAATGACTTGTCCTCTTCCTCTTAACACTTCATGAATGGCTTCCAATACGTTTACTAAAGCATCGGGTGTATGTGCATAGTCAACGATGGCTGTATAGCCTTTGGGAGAACGTTTGGCATCGAAGCGTCCGGAAACAGGGCGAAGCATACTCAGTTTTACCAATATATCTTCCGGGCGTTCCCTAACAGGCAAGCTGCTCCATATACAGCCAGCAGGTTGGATGCATTGAAGCGTCCGATAAATTGCACGTTAACTTCGCGGTTATTAATGTCAAGCAACATTCCGTCAAAACTGTCTTCCAGTACTTTGCCTTTGAAGTCACAAAGAGAATGTAATGAATAGGCAGCCACTTTGGCTTTGGTGTTTTGCGTCATGACCGTACCGTTCTTGTCATCTAGGTTAGTCAGTGCAAAAGCTTGTTTCGGAAGATTGTCAAAGAATGCTTTCTTTGCTTTCAGATAATTTTCAAATGTCTTGTGGTAATCCAGGTGATCACGGGTAATGTTCGTGAAAATGCCACCGGCAAAAGTCAGACCACTGATACGTTTCTGTACAACAGAATGTGAACTGACTTCCATGAATACATATTTGCATCCTTCATCAGCCATACGTCCCAGCAACTGATTCAGTGTAATCGGGTCTGGAGTAGTATGGTCAGTAGGGATGGCCTCTCCGTCAATGTAATTGCACACTGTAGAGATTAATCCGGCCTTATATCCAAACAAGCGGAACATATTATATAATAAGGTAGCGATGGTCGTTTTTCCGTTAGTACCAGTTACTCCTACTAATTCCAGTTTGGAAGTCGGGTCTCCATAGAATGTAGTAGCAAGTTTGCCAACAGCTTCTTCTGTGTCTGACAATTGTACATAAGTCACATTAGATTCTATGTGTACAGGCAGTTGTTCACAAACAATTACTGTGGCTCCATTCTCAATGGCTTTGGAAATATAGTTATGTCCGTCAGCTTGCGTTCCTTTTACGGCTACAAACATGAATCCGTTTTTCACCATGCGAGAATCCATGTGAATACCATTTACCTCCAGGTTGGTATCTCCTATGATTTGCTGTGCGTTGACAGCTTTTAGCATATTCTCAAGTTTCATTGCTTTCTAGTTTAATGTTAATGTTATTGTTTGTCCTTTATGTAAATAAGAGCCTGCATTCAGGCTTTGTCTGATTACCTTCCTGTACCAGATAAGCGTACACGGAGTCCTTTGCTTTCCAATAAATAGACTGCGTCCTTTGCTCCCATACCTCTTACGTTAGGTACTAAATTCTTTTCCGTATTTGTTCGCTTCAGTTCTGCATAAGTCGTTGTGCAGTTCGCTTTGCCCCAGATAGGAGTACTGCTTTTCGGTATGCTTGAACTATTACTCTGAATATTCAGATTCTGTAATACATAAGATGCTTCGCGCAAGTCTCCATTCTTTACTTCAGGAATAATAATTGAAGTTGAGTCTTTTGCTGAGGCTAAATCCTGATACAGATGCTTAGCATAAATACGTTCAGCAATCCGGCTGAATACGCTACCAGCTTGCAAACCTCCTGATGCAGGACCATGCGGTATCTGAATGGATACCATACAACTGTATTTAGGCGCTTCAGATGGGAAATAGCCGCAGAAGCTGACTAAGTAACTTACTCCTCCAGCTTTGTATCCAGCTTTCCCTTGAGAAACCTGGGCGGTACCTGTTTTCCGGATATCACTAAACTGCTTACTTCCGGCAGGCTTGGCCAGTCCTTGAGAAACCACCTTTCGTAGAATCCCTTGAATCATGGTCAGAGTAGTGTCCGAACAGATTTTAGGATTTACAATCTCTGTCGGGAATTCTTGTATGATTTCTCCATCTTTTGCGATAGCCTTTACAAACTTAGGCTTGACCATGACTCCGTTATTGGCTATGGCATTGTAAAAATTCAGCATATAGATAGGAGGAATCATCGTTTCGTATCCGATACTCATCCAAGGCAAAGAGGTCTTGGCGAAGTATCGTTCTTTAGGCCCCAATATACGAGGACTTGCTTCTCCTACGAAACCTAAATTTAAAGGTTTGTCAATGCTCATGCGTTTCAGCCCATCTATAAATTTCTGTGGATTGTCTCCGTAAATTTGTCAATGATGCTTGACACGCCGACATTGGATGACACTTCCATGATTCTGGTTACATCTATTTTTCCATATCCGCCTTTATACCAGTTCCAGTCCTTCATGTTGCTTCCGTGCATATTGACCACACCATTGCCCGTGTCTACCATGTAGTCAGGGGTGATAAATTTATCTTCCAGTGCGACCATGATTGAAGCCGTCTTGAAGGTAGAACCCGGTTCCATCAAGTTACTTACGGCGATATTTCGCATTTCATAATAGTTCCCGTCACCTGCTCGGGTCATGTTTACGTTAGCTTTTACTTCTCCAGTTGCTACATCCATGACAATGGCTACACCAAATACCGCTTCAAGATTCTTTAGCTGGTCTACAAGAGCCTTTTCGGCAATATCCTGCATGTCGACGTCTATTGTGGTAATTATATCACAACCGTCTACGGCAGGTTTGTCGATGATGTTCAGATATTTGTTCATGACTTTCTGACGGTGAGTAATACCATCCTGTCCTTTCAAGATAGAATCGTACGTCAACTCTATTCCGTTCTTTGCTCCCAATGTTACATCCGGATACATATCGCCTAACGTACGTGCCGCCAATGAACCGAATGGCTTTTTGCGCTGGTTGAAAGCCAGTTCATGAAATCCTCCTTTAAATTTACTTAAGTTGAATACGGGCAATTTCTTGGCTTCTTTGTATTCAATGTAAGAAATACGTCGTGGATAGAGAAGATAGTTCCGACTCTTCTGCCGTCTGCCTTTCAAGATGTGCTGGCGAAATTCCTTTGCACTTTTATCAGGAAAGATTTGATGAAGCCCTTCGCATATTTCCGTCAGGTGGTTCATCAGCATGGTGTCTTTTGTTTCTCCACCTGCCTTGAAATCCATGTAAATCTTATATTCCGGCAGACTGCTGGCCATCAGTTTCCCATCTGCAGAGATGATATTACCTCTGGTGGGATGGACAATCACATTCTCTTTGATGAAACGGTCGGCCACATCCTTCCAGTATTGTCGCTCAGCAAACATGATAATTGCTGCTTTGCAATAATTGCAATAGCCAGCAATGCCATGATGAGCATAATGAGCGTATATCGTAATATGATATTTTTTTTTGTCCTGGTACCATTTTAATCCTTGTTTTTATTAGATAGGGTGGTGTGGAAGCTGTTTCCAGTGGAGTCCCTTCTGCAGAAATATACTCTTCAATGCGCGACTGGCGGCTTTTCTCTGTCAGTTCAGAGGAAATAGTCAGTGCGTCATATTTGGTGTCGATTAATTCCTTTTTCAAGCGGTCTATTTCAATCATTTCCTGCTGACTGGAATAGCGGTTGTCTATGTACAGGATGACAAGAATCATAATCAGTATGATTAAGTTAGCCTGTTTTCTCATCAGGTGTACCAGTACTTCCCCTCCTAATATGCTTCTCCAGGTAATATGTGGAGAATCTTGTGGTGTCATTTCTTGGTGTTCCATGTGTTACTTCTTTTCTGCGATTCTCAGTTTGGCGCTGCGTGAACGTGGGTTACGCTGTATTTCGTCCTCGCTGGGGATGATAACCTTGTTGTTGATTAACTTGAATGGAGTTTCTACGTTCCCGAAAAAGTCCTGTTTCGCTTTTCCTTCAATGTTGCCCGTTTTCATGATGTTTTTCACCATGCGGTCTTCCAGTGAATGATAGGTAATGACTACCAGTCTTCCTCCGGGCTTGAGAGCTTCCGTTGCAGCATAAAGCATTTCTTTCAGCGCTTCCATTTCTTGGTTTACTTCTATTCGAAGTGCCTGAAAATTTTTGCTAATTCTTTCTTTTCTCTTTCTCTTCCGTAAAGTGGTTTTACAATCTCAATGAATTCCCCTATAGTCTCCACTGGCTTTTGTGCTCTGGCCTTTACAAGTGTGGCAGCCAGTTTACGACTGTTTTTCAACTCTCCGTAAAGATAAAACAAGTCAGCTAGCTTTTCCTCCTCATACGTATTGACAATATCGGCGGCGGTAATGCCTGCACGTTTGTTCATTCGCATGTCCAGTTTCCCGTCAAAACGGAAAGAAAAACCGCGTTCAGAGTCATCAAAATGGTGAGATGAAACACCTAAATCGGCTAAGATGGCGTCTACTTCTTCTACTCCGTAATAGCGAAGGAAATTGTGCAGGTAGCGAAAATTACTTCTGACAAAAGTAAAACGTTTGTCGTTGATAATATTTCTTTCCGCATCGGCATCCTGATCAAAGCTGAACAGCCGGCTCTTACTGTCCATGTTCCGTAATATTTCTCTGGAATGTCCTCCTCCTCCGAATGTGACGTCCACGTAAGTGCCTCCAGGCTGAAGATGCATGCCTTCAATACTCTCGTGTAATAGTACCGGTATATGATATGTAGACTCTGTTTTCTCCATGCGATTTTCTTGTAAATTCACCTTATTATATATTCAAGCGGTAAAATTAGAAATTTCCATAGAATCACGCATCATGTTTTCTATTAGAAAAATTTGAATAAGTTATCAACAGGTTATTCTTTCTGTGCAAAACAAGGAAGAAACGTCAAAGATTTGTCTTAATGAAATTAGTTCTGCAATTTTTTTTTGTCTGTATAAGTGTATTTTTTGTCATAAAATGAGTGTCTTTTCAAAAGATGAGTTACTTTTGCAAAGTAAACTTTTGTAGAATGGGTGAAAATTCAATATTTTTAATTGACATTGACAAAGTATTGAGAGACAAAGCAGGGAAAAAGGCTGACCGCATACCGCGTTTTTTAGTGTCATACTTAAAGCATATTGTGCATCAGGACGAAATTAATGTGTTCCTGAAAAGTGTTGCCGACAAGACCGGTGTGGATTTTCTGGAGGCTTGCATGGAATTCCTTGACATTAAGCTGGAAGTGAAAGGGATAGAGAATCTTCCCTCCGATGGCTTATGCACGTTTGTGTCTAATCATCCTTTAGGAGGACAGGATGGTATCGCCTTAGGCTATATATTGGGCAAGCATTATAATGGTCGCATAAAATACCTTGTAAATGATTTGCTGATGAATCTCCATGGGTTAGCTCCATTGTGTATTCCTATTAATAAGACTGGATCCCAGTCGCGCGATTTCCCCAAGATGGTAGAGGCTGGATTCCGCTCTGATTCTCATATTATTATGTTCCCGGCTGGCATCTGTTCCAGAAGACAAAAAGGAGTGATAAAAGATTTAGCCTGGAAGAAAACCTTTATCTCTAAAAGTGTGGAAACACAACGGAATGTTATCCCATGGAGATTCATCAGCAAATCATTTACAAGGTATTTTTATGCGACCATTATAATGCTTGCCCAATATATAGCCTAAGGCGATACCATCCTGTCCTCCTA
>ENA-OQAL01000042-OQAL01000042.1-human-gut-metagenome-genome-assembly--contig:-NODE-42-length-28873-cov-4.151395_pt1 | contig 28873 bp, 31 predicted proteins | sample MGYA00242491_ERZ504519 | MGnify/ENA primary metagenome ERZ504519 (study PRJEB26092, sample SAMD00036260) | human gut metagenome | host: Homo sapiens | study: EMG produced TPA metagenomics assembly of... | reverse complement strand
TTCAAAAATTACAGCAGGCACTCACCCAGCTCAAGCCCGATGAACAGGCACTCGTTACCCTATTCTATGAAGAAGAAAAAAATATAGAAGAAATAGCCTACATCTTTCATCTGACAGAAAGTAACGTAAAAGTAAAACTGCACCGCATCCGAAAAAAGTTATGTAACTTAATGAAAGAGGAGATTTAAGACATGAGAACAACAGATAAAGGACTTCAGAAGGCCATAAAAAGGCAGCCCCATTACGAGCTGCCCAGTAATTTCAGCTACCGCATGATGCAAAAGATACAAGAGGAAAGTATCTTACGCGAAAAACGGCAGGAAAAAAGAATGTTCATCCTCTTCCTTGTCTTCGCCATACTCAGCGGGGGAAGTTGCATCGGATTTTTTATATGGAAATACGGAGCAGCCTTCATCAGCTATTGGCACACCTGCAAGGAAATACTTCCGGACTCCCATACGCTCCTTTTCTACCTGCCCACGCTCTGTGCCCTCTGTCTGCTGTACTTCTTCGACCGATGGCTACGAAAGAAAATGCATAAAACAGTTTAAAGACTGTACCATACTAAAAAGGGCGAATCTCATTCGAAATTCGCCCTTTCCATTTCTATATCAATCAGAAATCTTATTTCCGATAGCTTTCCAATTCTTCTGCCTGGAACTTACGGATGAAGTTGAAATGCTTTTCTACTTCAGATTCAGCGTAGTTCACATACACGTTCAATGACTTGCCGAACATGTCAGGAGCCTTTGTCGCATCCTGCAAGAGCAGATGGCTCATCACGCACACAGCTGCCATCTCATACAAACGACGAGATACCAGATCCAGCAATTCCTGGTTCTGTGCTTCCTTCACTGCATTGGTACATGCTTCCAGCTTACGAGACATATCCTTGATACGATTCATATAACCTTCAAATTCCGGAGCACAAGGAATCAGTTCATATTCATGCAAAGTAGCCGCATACGAACCGTTTGTTACGTAACGGATGGCAGCTACTGTCTGCAACTGGGTAGTACCTTCATAGATGCTGGTGATACGGGAATCACGATAAATACGCTGACAAGCATATTCCATCATGAAACCAGAACCGCCGTGCACCTGAATACAGTCGTATGCATTCTGGTTGGCATATTCAGAGTTCATACCTTTTGCCAGCGGAGTAAAGCTGTCGGCCAGTTTTGCATAACGTTTCTGTTCCTGACGTTCTTCCGGAGTTAACTTGCGTTCACGGGCAATGTCATCCAACGCTTTGTAGATGTCCACGTAACGAGAAGTCTGATACAACAACGCACGACCTGCATCCAGTTTTGCCTTGATGGTAGCCAACATGTCATACACAGCCGGGAATTCGATAATGGCCTTACCGAACTGTTTACGGTCTTTTGCGTATGCCAAAGCCTCATCGTAAGCAGCCTGGCTCAAACCTACAGACTGAGCGGCAATACCCAGACGGGCACCGTTCATCAACGCCATGACGTACTTAATCAAACCTAACTTGCGTTCACCGCAAAGTTCCGCCTTCGCATTCTTATAAACCAGCTCACAAGTAGGAGAACCATGGATACCCAGCTTGTTTTCAATACGGCGTACATCTACTCCACCATCGTTCTTGTCATAGATGAACATAGACAATCCACGACCGTCGTGTGTGCCTTCTTCCGAACGAGCCAATACCAGGTGAAGGTTTGCATCACCGTTCGTAATGAAACGTTTCACACCGTTCAGGCGCCAGCAATTGTTAGCTTCATCGTATGTAGCTTTCAGCATCACACTCTGAAGGTCGGAACCAGCATCCGGTTCAGTCAAGTCCATTGACATGGTTTCACCGGCACAGATACGCGGAATGAAACGGCTGTGCTGATCTTCGTTACCGAATTCATAAAGTGTTTCGATACAGTCCTGAAGTGACCAGATGTTACCGAAACCGGCATCAGCCTGAGCCACGATCTCTGCACACATGGTGTACGGAGTAATCGGGAAGTTCAAGCCACCGTAACGGCGCGGCATAGTCATACCATTCAAACCAGCTTTCACCATTGCATCCAGGTTGGCCTTTGTACCGGAAGCGTATTCCACGCGACCGTTTGCACAATGCGGACCTTCTTCGTCCACTCCTTCTGCATTGGCAGCAATCACTTCGCCAGTAATTTCACCGGTAATTTCCAATACTTTATCGTAAGAGTCGACTGCATCTGCATAGTCCTGCGGTGCGTAGTCATACTCGTCTTTATCTCTGTAATCGCGTTCTTTCAACTGACAGATACGCTCCATCATCGGATTGTTCAAGTGGAACTTGAGTTCCGGATGTTCTGTATAAAAGTTTGCCATTATTTACTGTTCTTTTTGTAATACTTAATCATTTTCGGAATAACCTCTTCCACTGTGCCGTTGATGACATAATCGGCAATTGCATTGATAGGTGCATTTTCATCGTTGTTCACAGAAATGATGATACCTGCATCCTGCATACCGGCAATGTGCTGAATCTGTCCGGAGATACCACAAGCGATGTACAGTTTAGGATGTACGGTCACACCTGTCTGACCAATCTGACGGTCGTGGTCGCAGAAACCGGCATCTACTGCTGCACGGCTGGCACCTACTTCTGCATGAAGTTCCTTAGCCAGTTCGAACAACATATCGAAACCTTCCTTGCTACCCATACCGTAACCACCGGCAATTACAATCGGAGCACCTTTCAGGTTGTGTTTAGCCTTTTCTACGTGACGATCGATTACTTTCACTACGTAATCAGTTTCAGGCACGTATTTCGCTACGTCGTGACGAATCACTTCACCCTGATAATTGGCATCTACGATTTCTTTCTTCATCACACCTTCACGTACGGTAGCCATCTGCGGACGATGTTCCGGATTGATAATGGTAGCCACAATGTTACCACCGAAAGCCGGACGAATCTGATACAGCAGGTCTTCGTAAGTGATACCGTTTTTCTTGTCTTCATGGTTACCGATTTCCAGCTGCGTACAGTCGGCAGTCAGACCACTTGTCAGTGCAGAAGACACACGCGGACCCAGGTCACGACCAATTACGGTAGCACCCATCAAACAAATCTGCGGTTTTTCTTCCTTGAACAAGTTGACAAGAATAGAAGTATGAGGAAGTGAAGTATAAGGGAACAAGCCCGGAGCATCAAACACATGTACACGGTCTACTCCGTATGGCAAAACTTGTTTTTCTACATCTGCAAGGTCTGTACCGGCACAGATAGTTTCCAGCTGACATCCCAGCTGAGTGGCCAACTTACGACCTTTGGTTAAAAGTTCGAGACTGACATCGGCAACGTGCTTGCCTTCCATCTCACAATATACAAATACGTTATTCATAGTCTTTATCCGATAGTATGGTTAGCCAACAGTTCAACAATCAAGTTTTCTACATCTGCATCGCTGCCGGTAAGCGTCTTGCTTTCCTTTGCCTGGAAGATGATGTTCTCAATCTTCTTTACCTTAGTCGGAGAACCCGACAGACCGCATTGTTTCGTATCACCGTTTACATCGGCTACACTCCATTCTGTGATATTCAGATAAGGACGGCTTTCATACAAAGAAGCATAAGGCAATTCAGCTCCGTCTTTGGTAATGGCAGCCTTTTCCTGACCACCCAGTGCACGTTTGTACTTCTGTACCAGTTTCGCATTGCGCGGACGGCAAGGAGCCGCACTACCGTTTACAGTCAATACAATCGGAAGCGGACCTTCTACAGTTTCCACACCTCCGTCGATATGGCGTTTCACACGGATACGTCCGTCTTTTACCTCCTGAATTTCTTCTACGTAGGTCACCTGAGGCAAACCTAATTTTTCTGCAACCTGAGGACCTACCTGTGCAGTATCACCATCGATAGCCTGACGTCCACCCACGATGATGTCATATTCACCAATCTTGCGGATAGCTGTTGCCAACGCATACGAAGTAGCCAGCGTATCTGCTCCGGCAAAAGCACGGTCTGTCAGCAGATAACCGTTGTCTGCTCCTCTGTATAATCCTTCGCGGATAATTTCAGCGGCACGACCCGGACCCATTGTCAGGATAGTTACAGTAGAACCAGGATGTGTGTCTTTCAGTCTGAGTGCCTGTTCCAGGGCATTCAAGTCTTCCGGATTAAAAATCGCCGGAAGTGCTGCACGGTTAATTGTACCGTCAGCATTCATGGCATCTTTTCCCACACAGCGTGTATCGGGAACTTGTTTAGCCAATACTACAATTTTCAAACTCATTAGATTCTTTATTTTGGTATTAGTAAATTCTTGTCGGCAAATTTAATGAAAGCATTTGTTCCGCAAAAAGATATGAAGAAAATTTAAGTGTATTCTCCACATCTTCACTCAACTGTGAATAGGTGGCAATGGGATTATCGGAATACATGGACACAACCGTTCCATCCCTCCTGCAAACATACACCCGGGGAATTCCGCTCGTAGAAAACAATTCATACACCCGCCGGTCATCCTGTGCCGAATAGGGTATGGTCAGAGAGTTTTTCTCCCAGTAATCTGCTACCTCCTCTTCGCCTTCCTCCCGACTGATAGCATAGATAGCAACCTCTTCATTCGCAGCATATTCTTCATATAATCGCTGAATAACCGGTAATTCTTTCTGGCAATCCGGACATTCCGTATGAAAGAAAATCAATACAGCTACCTTTCCCTTAAGAGACTGCGTACTCAACTCTGAGCCATCATTCAAAACGGCCGAAAAATCCGGCAACACATCGCCCGGCTCCACTATATTCTCGCCAGCCGAAACCTCTTCACGGATGCAGGAAAACAACAAGCACCCCAATAACACGAAAAAAAAAATACTTGACCAATACTTCATAGGGTAAAGATAAACAAGATACACAAGTTTTGCAAACTCTAAGAACTTGTGTATCTTTGACTCCTGAAAAAGACTTTATAAAATATGAATACAATGAATCAGGAAACTGCGCAACTTCTCCAGCAAATCGGAATTGAGAAGTCTGATTTAAACTGGACTACACAAGTTGTACTCATCTTAGCCATCTTACTGGTATCTTATCTTACTACACTAATCTTCCGCCATCTTATCATGCCGGCCGTACGAAAGATTACAGCCCGCACCAAAGCCACGTGGGACGACTATCTGTTCAATGACAAGATGATGAAAGCCTCTTGCCGGATGATTCCACCTATCACCTGGTACATCCTGCTCCCTTTTGCCTTTGATGACAAATCGGCCTACCTGCTTCAAATCCTATTGAAAATCTGTCTGATTTATCTCATCATCACGGCACTCATGCTGATTAAATGCTTTCTGGACTCTCTCTACGAAATATCCAGTGAGCATGAAGCTTTAAAGAACCGTCCGCTCAAAGGTATCTACCAGATGATAAATCTGGTATCCATCGGAATAGGTATCATTCTTATAATCAGCGTCTTGATTGACCGGAACGCCACCGCCATCCTGACCGGACTCGGTGCCTCGGCCGCCATTCTGATGTTGATTTTCAAAGACAGTATTCTGGGATTAGTGGCCGGCGTGCAGCTTTCGGCCAACGACATGCTCCGTCCGGGCGACTGGATTACCATGACCAAATACGGTGCCGACGGTTACGTGGTTGAAGTGTCGCTGACTACCGTAAAAGTACAGAACTTCGACAAAACCATCACCACGATTCCTCCTTATGCACTGGTCAGTGACTCGTTCCAAAACTGGAGAGGCATGCGCGAGTGTGGAGGTCGCCGCATCAAACGCTCACTGTTTATCGACATGACTACCGTACATTTCTGTACACCGGAAGAAGTGAACCGATTCGTACAAAAAGGATGGATAACTGCTCCAACCGAAGGAAATGAACCACCTGTCAACCTACACGTGTTCCGCGAATATGCCCTCAAATACATCAGCAGCCATCCCGAAGTGAATCACAACCTGATGCAGATGGTCCGCCAGTTGCAGCCCACCACCGAAGGTATCCCCGTAGAAATCTACTGTTTCTCGAATACCCCCGACTGGATTCCATACGAAACCCTGCAAGGCGAAATCTTGGACCACCTGATAGCCATGATACCGGAATTCGGCCTGCATATCTTCCAGCGCCCGGCCGGAACCGATTTTCAGCCCAATGAGAAAATGAATTTCTAACTTCAAAATAAAAACAATGGAAACAGGACTTACATACAGCAGCACCGTACAGGTAAATTCCACCAACACCGCCTTGGCACTCGGCTCAGGAGATATGGAAGTGTTTGCTACCCCCGCATTGGTAGCCTTAATGGAAAACGCTGCCATGAATGCCGTAAAACCCGTACTCCCGGAAGGCTCTACCACCGTGGGTGCCATGATTCAAACCTCGCATCTCAACCCCTCCGGTCTGAACGAAGAAGTGACCGCTACCGCGGAACTCACAGAAATAGAAGGACGGAAACTTACCTTCAAAGTTAGTGCATCCGACAGCAAAGGACTGGTGGGAGAAGGGATTCACATCCGCTACATAGTGGACAGGGAACGTTTCCTGAGCAAACTTTAACAGCACACAATTGTCTACCATAGATTTATAGACAGACTACTGCATCAACAGTAGAACTCTAAAACATCATTTACGTTTTCCATTCTGCATCCCTAAGTTTTCCGGTGCGAAAACCTAGAGATGCAGAATGAGAAACATAAGGTTCCGCGAGGGAAAACATAAAAAACAAAAGTCGAAATACTACTTATCTCCTTCTTATTTTTTCAATTAGTGTAAAAAAGAAATCCCTGAAGCAAGGATATTTCACTTGCTTCAGGGATTCTTCTATATACATATTATTACACTATACAATTACCAGCGCAATCAGCTGAATAAACAGAATCAGGAATACCATAGCGATAGGATAAACCGTAGCGTATGCCACTCCCGGGATGTTACTGTCTGTCATCGAATCAGCAGCGGCCAGACCAGGCGTACTGGTCATACCTCCGGTAATGGTGCCTAACAAGTCGAGCAGGCTTACCTTGAAGACCCATCGGCCCACTATGGCAGCCAGCAGCATAGGTACCAATGTAACCAACGCTCCGACTCCAAAAAGCAGGAAACCACTTTCCTGGAAGGTGGCTACCAAAGTTTTTCCGGCTGAAGTTCCTACCTCTGCCAGGAACAGCAACAAGCCCAACTGACGCAGCAACTGATTGGCCGGACCTGACATGGACCACATAATCGGACCAGTCTTGCCAATAGCACTCAGGAACAAAGCCATCATCAGTACGCCTCCGGTCAGTCCCGGAGAGAAAGTCATGCCACCACCGAAAGAGATGTGCAGTTTTCCGAATAATACGCCCAACACGATACCCATAGCAATCGGGAAGAAGTCTGTATCCGACAAACGCTTTACATCATTTCCCAACAAACGGGCTACTGCCTGAATACCTTCCTTCTCGCCCACTACCATCAGCTTGTCACCAAACTTCAGTGCCAATTCCGGTGAGGGAGACAAGTCAATACCGCTTCGGCGTACACGAGTGACCGTACAACCAAAGTTCTTCTGCAAGTTCAGTTCACCCAACTGTTTGTTAATCATATCTTTCTTGGTGAGCAACAAAGATTCAATGGTTTGTGTATGGCTCAACGGGAGTTCACCTTCTTCACGCTCACCCAACATCAGTGCCAGACTATTCAAGGAATTCTCACTACCCACGGCCTGAATGCAGTCACCTTCCTGCAATACGGTATGAGCTTTAGGAATCAGAATCTCTTCTCCTTGCTTCAAGCGTGAAATTACGGCTCCCGTCATGGCACGAATGTTCAACTGACTTAGCGTACGGCCAAATACAGCCGAATTCGTCACCCGGAACAAACAAGTGCTCAATTCAGGGAACTGGCTGCGCCGTTCCTTCTCCAGTCTGCGTGCTTCCTCATTCAAGTCTATTCCCATCAATTTAGGAAGCAACTTCACAAAAAAAGAATCACCCCAATCACCCCAAACGGATAGGCAATACCGTAGGCAATGGAAGCCAACGGCGACTGGGTACTGTCAATGGCCACCGCCAAACCAGGTGTACTGGTCAAGGCACCGGCTATCAGTCCCACGATACTAGGTGTATCGATATCAAAAAGATATTTCATTCCGACCCCTGTCAGGCAGGCAGAAGCCACAATTAGCAGTGTAATCAGAATCAAGGTTTTTCCCTTGCTTCGGAACGAATGGAAAAACCCGGACCGGCCTGAATGCCAATCGTAAAGATAAACAACACCAGCCCGAAGGTTCCCAGTTCCTTTGGAATGGATACCCCCCAATGCCCGAAGGCAAGAGCAATAAAAAATTACGGCAGACACATCGAGCGATAGGCCCATCACTTTGATACGTCCGAGCATAAAGCCCAAGGCTACAATCAAGAAAATTGCAAAATACGAAGTTTGCAGTAAGTCTGTCAACATGGTTAATAAAGATAAATGAATAAAACTGGGATAAAGATAAGCAAATTTTATGAATATCTTTATCCCAGCTTCTGAATTCACTCCTGCAGACTACCTACATACCCGTAAAGTTTCTTATAAAACGCATGCTTGGTCAATGTGGAGGCATCGCCCAGAATAATCAGTTTCATACGGGCACGGGTGATGGCTACGTTCATGCGGCGCAAGTCATTGAGGAAACCAATCTGACCGTCTTCATTGGCACGCACCAGACTGATAAGAATCACATCACGCTCCTGCCCCTGAAAGCCGTCCACCGTATTGACGGTAATTAAGGAACGATAGGGCTTGAAAAAAGCATCTTTCCTTACCAGCTGACGCAAATACTGCACCTGAGCCTTATAAGGAGAAATCAGTCCCACATCAATCCGTTCTTCTAAAAAGCGTTCCCGACCGATTTTCGTGATGTATTCCTTTAACTGACCGATGGACAATTCAGCCTCCGGTTTATTGATTCGTCCGTAGTTTTCACCTACAAACTCTTCGTTGCAATCCATGCCTTCCGTATTTATCCACTCTATCGGCGTATCAAAATCCAGAATGCTACGGTATTTCACTTCAGGAGCTGACTGCAACATTCCTCCATAAAACCAGTCGGACGAGAAACGCATAATCTCATCGTTCATACGATACTGTACCTTCAGCAAGGATACCACCTCCGGCTTGTTCTTCACAATGGCCTGCATTAATGTATGTCCTAACCCTGCACGCAAGGCTTCCGGATTCTTCACCGTAGGCGGCAACTGACAATGGTCGCCAGCCAAAATCACCCGGTCGGCTTTACGAAGCGGAATCCAGCAGGCTGCTTCCAATGCCTGAGCCGCCTCATCGATAAATACCGTTCCGAACTTCTGTCCGGTGAGCAAGCGGTTGGCACTACCCACCAGCGTACAAGCAATCACCCTCGCTTCACTGAACAAGGATTCATTGATACGGATTTCCAATTCCGTAGCTCGGTCTTTCAATGAATTGATTTTTGCCGGATGCTTCCCGGTCATTTCCTTTCCGGCTACGGGTATATAGTTCACGAATCGCCTTACGAATACTCCATAGCTGAGGATAGTCGGGATGTGACTCAAAACGACGTTCGTACGTAAACGACAGCATCTTATCGTTTACCCGACTGGGATTTCCGATACGGAGCACGCTGACACCACGGTCTACCAACTTTTCACTAATCCAGTCGACAGCCATGTTACTCTGAGCACATACCAATACCTGATTTTCACGATGAAGTGTTTCATAAATAGCCTCCACCAGCGTAGTGGTCTTACCTGTTCCAGGAGGACCGTGCACAATGGCCACATCCTTGGCATGCAAGACTTTATTTACTGCTTCATCCTGTGTAGCGTTCAACCAGGGGAAACGTACCGGTTGAAAAGAGAAAGTAGATACGGGTTGCGTACCATGAAAAATATCCCTTAACTCTGCCAGTCGGTTGTTCTTGGCAGAAATGACCTGTTTCAGTGCCTCGAACATCAGGCGGTAGCTGGTTTCATCAAAATAGAGTTGTACCCCGACCACTTCTTTGCTCTGCAGCGTAAGCAGTGCATTGGCATCCAGCAAGATGACTACCATGCGGTCTTCCTCCACGTAATTCACCGTGGCTACGAAATTCAGGTAAGTCAGTTTCCCCGACATATCCTGCGTAAAGAAACAAACCGGTTTCCCATATTCAAACAGATGCTCTATCTCTTTGTCTTCTTTTCGTTCTACCTCAATGACCAACTGATTCAAGGCATTGTAATAGCTCCGGCCTAACGATAACGGATACCAGCACATGCCCCGTTTGATTTTCCGGCCAATTCCCATCAGTTCCGTCTGCTGCTGGAACTGCTCCTTTTCGTATTCATACTCTAATTTCAGCAATTCATAGTGATGCTGCAAGTATAAAAACAGGCGATTTTATTGGGGTACCTTCCTTATTCATTTCCTTCTACATTTGAATTGGTTTCTGCCAGCATTTGGGCACGCGACTTGCTCTGCGTCACCACATAAACACCTGTAAAAATCAATAACGCCGCTACAATCTTCACCCAACCGAAAGTTGCCATACCGGCAAGTACGGCTACACAACTTCCCACAACTGGCTGCATGTAGTTATACATACTGACTACCGTAGGACGCAAGGACTTCTGACCGACCAGCATCAAAATATAAGCCACATACGTACCTAAGAGTATGACATAACCGACCTCCAGCCAGACTTCTACCGGGAAAGATGCCCAGTCCATCACTGAAAAGTCATGATAAGAGAAAGGTATAAAGCATATCGCCGCATAAGTAAACATCCACTTCATCAACGTAATCACGTGATAACGCGCAATCAACTTCTTAAAAATGGTTAGATAACAGGCAAAACTAATCTGAGCTGCCATGCAGAGGGCGTCCCCCCATACGCTGCCCCCTTCCGCATCTCCACCCCGATTGCTCAGAATCAAGGTCAGGGCACCGATGGACCCGAGAAATATTCCTATCACCTTTTTCGGAGTGACGGGTCTTTCAGAAAGAGAGCCGCTAAAATCATAGTCACAATCGGCATAGTGGTAGTCATGATAGACGCATCGACCGGAGAAGTCAGTGACAAACCAAAAGTAAAACACCCCTGATTGCAGACAATCCCCAACAAGGAAGCAAAGAACAGCATCAGCAAATCGTGCGGATTAACCTTCTCCTGCTTTACAAAGAAAGAGGTAGTCCAGAAACACACGGCCGCTCCTATCATACGCATATTCGCCAGTGTGAGTCCGGTAATACCCGCTTCCATGGCTGCCTTGCCTACCGGAGACATCAATCCCCACATGCTTGCAGCCAGTAACAATGAAATATGAGCTTTTACAGAACCTTTCATGATTTCGTCTTTTTAAATTTCTGCAAAGTTACGAGGATTTTGAAAAAAGGGCCGGTCGGGCGTGATTATTCCGGAATTTCCGATTATTTGTTTTGTTGACGCGTTTAAAAAATACAATCCATGAAAAAGCAAGCTGAATATATCAAGCGCATTGAGATAAAGGGCTTATGGGGCCGGAAAAACATTGCCTGGGATTTACGCCCGGATGTAAACATCCTGAGTGGAGTAAACGGTATCGGAAAAAGTACGATTCTGAACAACTCTGTCCGCCGGCTGAGTGACCTGGAAGGAGGAGCCCTGAGTAATGGCATACATCTGGGAGTGTCTTTCACTTTCTATCCGAAAGATGCCACTTATATCCACTTCGATGTGATAAGAAGTTTTGACCGTCCGCTGCTCAGTTCCGGATTATTGGAAAAAATCGGTAACCAGAATGTCAAGACTGAACTTGACTGGCAGCTTTATCTCTTGCAACGACGCTATCTGGATTATCAAGTGAACATCGGCAACCGGATTATCGAGCTTTTAACTAGCGGCAAGCCCGAAAACCAGGCCAAGCAACCGAAATATCTCTGCCTAAACCCATTTCCAGAACCTGGTAGACGACCTGTTCAGTGAACGGGAAAAAAAGATTCTCCGCCAAAGCAATGAAATACAGTTTGAACAAGACGGCGACATATTAACCCCTTATCAGCTTTCTTCTGGTGAAAAGCAGATGCTAGTCATCCTGCTCACCGTACTGGTACAGGACAACCAACCATGTACCCTCTTCATGGACGAACCCGAAATCTCACTTCATGTAGAATGGCAGCAACGGCTTATCTCGCTCATCCGAAGCCTGAATCCGAATGTGCAAATTATACTGACCACCCATTCACCGGCACTTATCATGAACGGATGGATGGACGCCGTTACCGAAGTGAGTGACATTACAACCCTTTAAAAACATGTAGCCGTATGGGAAAAAGACTGACTGAAAACCTTTCTTCCCTGTACATTGGAGCGGCTAACAGCCTTAAGCCCAAGCGTGCAAGAAGAAAAATCGTGGCCTACGTAGAAAGCTATGATGATATTTCTTTCTGGAGATCCATACTTGCGGAATACGAAGACAATACCCACTATTTCGAAGTCATGCTCCCCTCTCAGACTTCATTGGCTAAAGGTAAGAAAACCGTACTGATGAACCAGCTCGGGAAGCAATTAGGCGAAAATATGATTGCCTGCGTGGACAGCGATTATGACTACCTGTTGCAAGGACGTACCAACACCTCCCGATACATCATCGAAAATCCCTACGTGATGCAAACCTATGCATACGCCATTGAGAACTACCATTGCTATGCCGAAGGGTTGCATGAAATCTGCGTCATGGCTACGCTGAACGACCATAAGCTGATTAATTTCCCGGAATTCATGAAACTTTATTCTCAGATAGCTTATCCGCTGTTTGTGTGGTCTGTCTGGTTTTACCGGAAACATATTCTGTCAGAATTCTCCCTGCTGGACTTCTGTTCCTATGTAAAGCTTGATCAGGTTAGTACCCACCATCCGGAACGAAGTCTGGAAACCATGGCCAAAAAAAGTCAACCGCAAACTGCATGACCTGGAACGCCATCATCCGGAAGCGCTGGAAGAAATTGAAAGCATGAAAAAAGAATTCGACCGTCTGGGAGCCATCCGGACAATACCTATATGTTTATTCAAGGCCATCACATTATGGACAATGTAGTGTTGCGACTGCTCATTCCCGTATGCACCGTACTCCGCCGAGAAAGAGAACAGCAAATCCATGACCTGGCCCTCCACGACATGCAGCTTCACAACGAGCTGACCAGCTACCAGCGAAGTCAGATAGGCGTGGAAGTCGTTATCCACCGAAACAGTTTCTACAAGAACTCCCCCCTGTACCAGATGATACGGAGAGACATCGAGAAATTTCTCAAAATCATCCGTTAGCCGGTATTTCCCTATCCAATTATAGGAAATCCCCTACAAAAGAATGGGCATTTTCATCTTGACCGGAGAATTTTCTTCCGCTAACTTTGTGCTATCAACAAAGCTGGAGGAATCATACTCTCAGCCGGAAAAGACAATGCTTATGAGAACAAGAACATTTATTCTTTGCCTGCTGGCCCTTTGCCTGAGCACAATCCGGGGCTACGCATCCGGTCTGGGCGACTTCCGGGTCAATGCCCGTTTCCTGACCGATCGAATGGCCTTTGAACTGCACCTCAACAGCAACCAGTACAACGACCTGTACGAAATCAATTACGACTTTCTCTGCAATATAGGTCCATACGTTTCTGGCATTGCCGTTGCCGACACTCGTGCGATGGATGCATATTACCGTTACCTGGACGAACGAAACGACGACCTGCGATGGGTACTTTCACAAGCCGAATACGTACGCTTCATCGATATTGAATATTTCTTCCGTCCCATTTATGCCATCAATAACGTATGCTATCTGCGTGTGTATAAAATTTATCCGAACAGAACCCATTTCTACTTCGGACCTCCCCGTCATTACCTGACCTACAGGGGCGGACATTGCCGGTCACATTTCGGGGGAGTTAGCTACTACCGGCGTAACTATCCTGCACGCTACCACCATCCAGTGTACAGCCGTCCGTGCCGAATCAGTCCGCAGATGCGACCGCACGACTTTGCCGGACCACGTCCGGGCAATCGTCCTCCGCAGAAGCCCAACTGGAAGCCTGCACCTCGTCCGGACCGGAGACCTGTCTCAGTGGGCAGACCCAATTATCGCCCGCCTCAGCATTCAGACCACAAACCGCAGGCACGTCGTCCCCTCAGAATCCTCACAAGAACCCAGGCTTCAAGCCCCAGGAAAGGCCAACCCGACGCCGGAAGTAAATCCCGACAAGATGCGCCCGAAACAAATCCGGGAAAAAAGCAATATGAAAGAAAAAGAACGCAAATCTCTCTCCAAACGATTATAAATAAAAAAAGTGCTGAATCAGGAATCATCTCTTCCAGGTTCAGCACTTCCTTTTATATCAAAAAAGTCTCAGACTAAGCGGATACCCCCTTCTTCCAGCACCACTAGTCTTTTCTTATATAAATCGCCGACCGCTTTCTTGAAAGTCTTCTTACTTACACCGAAGGCCTGGTAAATCACCTCCGCATCGGTCTTATCATTCAGCGGGGTAAAGCCGTCATTATCCTTGATGTACTGAAGCAATACTTCGGAAAAATCGTCCACCTTCCGGGCACGGCTTCTGCAATTCCAAATCAATCTTGCCATCCGGACGTACCTGTTTCACAAAAGCACTCAGGTGCATTCCTGCTTCCAAAGGCTGGAACACCTCGTTATGGAACAGCATACCGCTAAACTGATTTTCTACAATCACCTTGTAGCCTAAATCCGTACGCTGCCATACCATGACATTTACTTCCTGTCCCGGCTGGTACTCTGGCTTCTCCGTAGAAAGATAATGCTCCACCTTGGCAGAAGCCACAATGCGATAGCTTTCTTCATCCAGATGCACATGCACCACATAGCGTTTTCCTTTCTGCATCTTCATTTTCTGCTCACGGAAAGGCACGAACAAGTCTTTCATCAGTCCCCAGTCAAGAAAGGCGCCGAACTGATTGACCCATGCCACCTGCAGACAAGCAAACTCACCCACCTGTACATAAGGCTGCAGCGTAGTAGCGACCAGCCGTTCCTCCATATCGAGGTAGATAAATACATTCAGAATGTCTCCCGGCTTGGTGCCTTCGGGCACATAACGTTTCGGAAGCAAGATTCACCGTCCTCATCTCCATTGAGGTACACGCCGAAGTCCACTTCCTTCACTACTTCCAGCTGATTATATTTTCCTAATTTTATATGACTCATAACAACTCTTTATTTCCGCCAAAGATAGCATAAAAAAACTCATATACTCACACTGACCTCCCTATAAAGAAAACTAAAATTATTTTTATTTTTACACCGCAAAGTAAGTGGTAAACCGCCGTGACTTGTTTTATAGGAAAAACATACATCATTAAACTTTATATCTATGAAACTCTACACTATTTTAGGAAGTTTTCTGGGACTCTCTTTGTGCATGACCATCGCTTCATGCCAATCTCCCCAACCAACCAGTGAAATCACATGGAGCACCTTCAACATCCGCTACGACAATCCCTACGACAGTCTGAACAGCTGGACATACAGAAAAGACACCGTAGCCAATTTCATCAAGGCACAAAATCTGGACATTGTAGGCATGCAGGAAGTCCTGCACCACCAGCTTGAAGACCTGAAAGCCCGTCTGCCAGAATATGCCGAAGTCGGCGTGGGACGGGAAGACGGAAAGACACAAGGCGAATATGCCCCTCTGTTCTATAAAAAAGACCGTTTTGAATTACTGGACAACAACACCTTCTGGCTGTCACAATACCCCGACAGTGTAGGATTCATCGGATGGGACGGTGCCTGTACCCGTATTGCCACCTGGGCCAAGCTGAAAGACAAGACCAACGGAAAAATCTTTATGGCCATCAATACGCACTTTGACCATGTGGGAACAGAAGCCCGTAAAAAAGGCGCTTTGCTGATTATTGAGAAAATAAAAGAAATCGTAGGCGACCAGCCTGCCGTAGTTACCGGAGACTTCAACGTATCCGGCCAGTCGGAAGCCTACCAGACCATTACCGGCAACAGTTTCGTGCTGAAGGATGCGCATAAGACAGCTCTCCAGCAAGAAGGTGCCAGCTATACCTTCCATGACTTCGGACGCATTCCTGCCGATTCATGTGAGAAAATTGACTTCATATTTGTCACTCCTCAAATAGAGGTACAGCGCAGCTACATTCCTGAAGAAAACCGGGAGGCAAAGAAATTCCTTTCCGACCACAACCCGGAAATCGTACACCTTTCTTTCTAAAAGGCTAATAAATCGAGGAGAAATTTATCCCGTCCGCCGGTACACATCTTTACCGGGACGGGATTTTTTTATCTTATACGATACGTCCGTCCACCAGATGAATGGTACGGTCGGTTTGCGTGGCCAGCTCCTCATCGTGCGTAACGATGACAAAAGTCTGCCCTAACTTGTCACGCAGTTCAAAGAACAACCGATGCAATTCTCCCTTGTTCTGCGTATCCAGACTTCCGGAAGGCTCGTCCGCCAAGATTACCGAAGGATGATTCATTAAGGCACGGGCTACAGCCACACGCTGCTTTTCGCCACCCGAAAGTTCTGCCGGCTTATGCGTGGCCCGCTCCGACAATCCCAGGAAATCCAATAAATCCAATGCTTCCTTTCGGGCAGTTCCCGCCGACTTGCCTTGAATCAAAGACGGCATCATGACATTCTCTACCGCCGTAAACTCAGGCAACAGCTGGTGAAACTGAAAAACAAAACCGATTTCCCGGTTCCGGAAGGCAGAAAGTTCTTTTTCTTTCAGACGGTTCACCTCCGTACCGTTCAATATAATTCGTCCTCCGTCCGGCTTGTCGAGTGTACCCATAATTTGCAGCAAGGTAGTCTTTCCCGCCCCACTGGGACCTACAATACTGACCACTTCACCTTTCCCGATTTCAAGGTCAATCCCCTTCAACACCTGAAGTGCACCAAAAACTTTTGGTTATCCCTTCCAACTGAATCATACGACTTTACAATTTACGAATTACATACTCCGCCAGATAGCATCCGAATACGGCTGGCATATAGCTGACGGTTCCTGCGGTAGACTCTTGTTTTGCTCATCATCTACCAATATCACGGCATTTGCGTCGGCCTGCTCCGTGCTGAATACCACCGGCAGCTTCCGCTTCATACCCATTTTCTGCAGACGCTTACGCACCGCCTTGCTCAACCCACAATGATACGTATCCCACAAATCCGCAAAACAAATCTGCGTGATATCCCCGTTTGGCTCCGGCTCCCATGCTACTGACAATCTTCAATCCACGTTGCAAGGCATGATATATCAGATAGCACTTAGGAGCTACCGTATCAATGGCATCTACCACAAAATCAAACGCCGCACTGTCCAGCAGTTCAGGTATAGCCTCATCTTTCAGGTAAACCGGCAACACAGTCAGCTCCAATTCCGGATTAATATCCCGGAAACGTTCAGCCAGCACCTCTGCCTTTGGACGTCCGATAACGGAATGAGTGGCCGGCAACTGACGGTTGATGTTACTCGGCTGTACCGTATCGGCATCTACAATCGTCATCCGTCCCACTCCGGCACGGCAAATCATTTCAGCCGCATACGCACCTACTCCTCCCAAGCCTACCACCAGCACATGCGCCTTACGCAGACGCTCCATCTTCTCTTCGCCTAACAGCAATTCCGTACGCTGCTGCCATTCTTTCTTATTTTCTTCGCTCATGAATCTTTCTTAAACCATTTATAAAACCAGTTGCCCACCTTGTCATAATACTGCGTTTCGGCCCATCCATGCGGATCGGCAAAACTTAACGCCTCATTCGGGTCACCCTTCTGGTCAGGATACAGCAGCATGATACTGTTGTTATTAAAATATCTGGATACCTGCATGGGCAAGCGTTCAAAAGAAGAATCGTACGAAATAGACCCTCTTCGTGAGCTGACAATGACCAGCAGATGATCGTAATTCACCTGTCCTGTAATAATCAGCAAGTCGTCCCAGTTATCCAGTTCCTGGTATTCCGTCATCACATCCTTGTGCTTCTTCTGGATATATCCCTTGATATACCCCAAAGTCTGGGGATGGGCAAAGAAATGCAGGCGGCATCCCAGCTGACTGCTCATGCGGCACAAGTGCGTAATCCATTTCACAAAGCCATGCTCAAATTCCGATTGGGAGGCACCGCCACGATGATGCGTCGCAGCGTATTGACCGGCATCAGGAAGCGGGCAATCATCACCTGTTGATAAGTATTTTTCAGCAAATCTTCCGTCAGGTTACCGAAGAACGAATCCACGATATTGGCCTTGTTGTGCAAACCAATGACAATCGTAGTTGCTTCAGTTTCCTTGGCTGTATGCAAAATACCCGTAGCAATGTTCAAGTCGAAGCGCGACACCGTCTTCAGAAAGACATTGGCCGATGCAGCAATCTGAGCCGCTCTTTCCAGGCTTCTCTTTCCCCGCATCTCCAAGCGGACAGAATCATTGTTATCATTAATCACATTCAGTGCCACCAGATTGTCCGTCCGCTTTTCATCACGCACCACCAACGCCAACTGCATCAGTTTATCCAGTGTGTCCGGATTGGCTACCGGAATCAGGATACGCTCTTTTTTCTGTTCTTGTTCTTCTTCCACTTCCGCATCATCCATCGCAATTCGTTTGGCCGCATGTTCCGTAATAAACGAGCTGACCACACACGTCACCAGAATCAGCAGAATGGTACCATTCAGTACATCTTCGTTTAACAAGCGCTCTCCACTGGGCAGAATAATGTTGTAACCCACCAGTACCGCCGCCAGGGTAGCCGCAGCCTGCGCATTACTCAGTCCGAACATCAGTTCCCGTTCTACTGCCTTCATGCGATATATTTTCTGTGTCAGCCACGATGCAATCCATTTGCCTAACAGTGCCACCACAATCATGACACCAGCCACCTTAATGGAATCGATATGGCCGAACAACACATTCACGTTTATCAGCATTCCCACCCCGATAAGGAAATAAGGAATAAACAACGCATTTCCCACAAACTCCAGGTGACTCATCAGCGGAGAAACATGCGGAATCAGACGGTTCAGCACCAGCCCGGCCAGGAAGGCGCCTAAGATTCCTTCCATACCAATCAGCTCCATCAATCCGGCCCCCAAGAAGACCATGGCCATCACAAAGATATACTGCACCACCTGGTCACTGTAACGACGGAAGAACCAGCGTCCGATGCGAGGGAACGTCAGCATAATCACCACGCTCAGCACTACGACTTTCAGCACCAGCCACACCCAAAACATATCCGAGGTATCGCCCTTGTACATACCTGCAATGACGGCCAAAACCAACAAGGTCAGTGTATCCGTCACCGCCGTACCTCCCACCGCAATGCTGACAGCCCGCTGCCGGTTGATACCGTAACGAATCACAATCGGATAGGCTATCAAAGTGTGCGAGGCATACATACTGGCCAGCAGCACAGAAGTAATCAGTCCGTATCCCAGCAAGTTCAGATTGGTCCACACACCAATACCCAGCGGGAAGATAAAGGCCAGCAAACCTAACACCGTAGCCTTCACACGGATACTCTTGAAATCCTCCATGTTCATTTCCAGTCCGGCCAGGAACATGATATAATACAGTCCCACCTTACCGAAAAGCTCAAAGCTGCTGTCGCGCGCCAGAATATTGAATCCATGTTCCCCCGATGACGATACCGGCCAGAATCATTCCGATGATGTGCGGAATGCGCAGACGTTCCAGAACAATCGGGGCAAACAAGATAATTACCAGCACCAAAAAAGATCCACGTAGGATCAGTGATGGGAAAATCTATATTGAGATGAAAAAAATCTAACAATTCTTCCATAGATAATGAGCTGTTCGGTTTATTCGGTTTAAATTTATGGACAAAAATACGAAAAAAAGTTCCGTATTTCCCCTTTGGTATTCCAAAATGTTTTTAATTTTGCGGTTCAAAGGATACAAGGAGAAGACAAAAGTATCTAACTAAAATACAGAAAGCAATACAATCACGGAATTTATTAACTTAAACAAGAAACATAAGAAATGAAAGTAGCAATTGTTGGTGCAAGCGGAGCCGTAGGACAGGAGTTCCTGCGTGTGCTCGATGAAAGAAACTTCCCGGTAGATGAACTGCTGTTGTTCGGATCTTCAAGAAGTGCCGGACGAAAATACACTTTTCGCGGAAAAGAAATCGAAGTAAAACTTCTGCAGCACAACGATGATTTCAAAGGAGTAGACATCGCCTTTACGTCAGCCGGTGCGGGAACTTCTAAGGAGTTTGCAGAAACCATCACTAAATACGGTGCAGTGATGATTGACAACTCCAGCGCTTTCCGTATGGAAAACGATATTCCTCTGGTAGTGCCTGAAGTCAACGCAGAAGACGCGCTGAACCGTCCACGTGGCATTATTGCCAACCCTAACTGTACAACTATCCAAATGGTTGTAGCCCTGAAAGCTATCGAAACCTGACTCATATCAAACGTGTACACGTATCTACTTACCAGGCTGCCAGTGGTGCCGGTGCGGCTGCCATGGACGAGCTTTACGAACAGTACCGTCAGGTATTGGCCGGAGAGCCTGTCACTGTAGAGAAATTCGCTTATCAGCTGGCATTCAACCTGATTCCTCAGATTGACGTGTTCACAGACAACGGTTATACCAAAGAAGAAATGAAGATGTACAATGAAACACGTAAAATCATGCACTCAGATGTACAGGTTAGTGCAACTTGTGTACGTGTTCCTGCACTTCGTTCACACTCAGAAAGCATCTGGATTGAAACAGAACGTCCGGTATCTGTAGAAGAAGCCCGCGAAGCATTTGCCAACGGCGAAGGTCTGGTACTGATGGACAACCCTGAAAAGAAAGAATATCCGATGCCGTTGTTCCTGGCTGGAAAAGACCCTGTATATGTAGGTCGTATCCGTAAAGACCTGGCTAACGAAAACGGTCTGACTTTCTGGATTGTAGGCGACCAGATTAAGAAAGGTGCCGCTCTGAATGCTGTTCAGATTGCTGAATACCTGATTAAAGTGAAGAATATCGGATAAATAGTTTATCGGTATTGATATAAAGAAAGGCATTGCCTGTGAGTCTTAAGCTCCAAGCAATGCTTTTTTATTTTTTTCCTGCCTCAACTTCTAAATCAGCTTTCTCATCAGTCGTCTTCCTCCATCGTAAAACGTCCTTGTGAATAGTGTATGAAGCAAAAAGGGTTTCTATGTTTCCCTGCCGGGAAACGTACAGTTTCTTGCTGGGAACAATAGAGTTTTCGCTACGGAAAACATACGGTTCAGAGAAGGGAAACGTAAAAAATGAAGTAAAATTCAGCCCTTAATACCAACTGGCTATGCAAAAAAGTTCTTACCATGCTTACCTTACAAGAAGAACAGCCCCTTAGAATACATTTATGGTCATCAGAATTTCCCATTGCCTATAACACTGAGAAATCCTGATGACCAATAATATTAGATACAGACTTAAAGCCGTCTCACAATTCTACCATTTCAAACGCTTCACGTTACCGTCTTTCAATACCACTTCAAACTGCTTTCTACTTTTATCAAAGCAAATCTTGCTAACCGGATTCCAAACATCATCATCTTTTGAGCCACTTTTACTCCATAACTGTAGCGTAATATAGACTTTCTCTCCCTCACATCTGTCACTTGCGTCAATCACCACACTGTTCCGACTATCCGGATGCAGCCCTTCCGCATGGACAAACTCCATCTGCTTCCAACCTTCCCAAGTCGTCATACCCAAACGATAAACACCGTTATCAATTACATAAGTCTCCTTTCCATCCAATCGAATAACACTTTCACGGATTTTTCCCTGTTTTTCCGGTAAAGCATAATGTCCCATCCTCACTTCTACTGGAGAAGGAGACGACACTTTGTCAATCCTTAAAATTCCATCGGGAAGAGGAAGTTCTGCCAACTGGAAATAAACAGCCTCATCACTCTCCAGCCAAGCCTCCCGACAATAGAAACCGTCCTCATATTTCTTAAAACTATAATTACGGAGAGGCTCCCACTTTCCCTCTTTATTCTTCACCACGTAACTCATCGCCACTTCTCCGTTCTTTCCATCTGCTTGCCACGGGAATTCGCTGTTATAAGACAAGCGGTTATAGTTTTCTACACAATGGTAATTCGATGAACTATGAGAAGTCGTGCTACGAAGTTCTGATGCACCAATATTCGGATAATCAGTGACCAATATATGAGCATCCTCCGCATATTTGCAATATACCCTATCTTTCTCAAAATCCGTCCAAGCACCTTCATTTTCCACTGCATTCCAAAAAGGATTATTAGCAGGAAGGTAAAGTGCCAAAAACAGTTTTCCCATCCAGAACACACTTCCACGGCAACTATAGCCTTGTATAGCCGGCTCAAAAGCCCCATAGAAACCCAGTGTAGGTATACGATCCTCCAAAAAATCAGGATGCTGCAAAAATTGCAGAATCGTGGAGGATGCAATACGTCTCATCCAGCCGTAATTGATATCAGGATCTTCCAACAAACCCGTCAAAGCAAGTGGAACAGACGCCCCCATCCGATAAGTAATGCTTCTCCCCCACATAATCATCTTCCCGTCCCTTGCAAACATGTAAGGATAGTTTTCAGGAATTTCACGGAAATGCTCCATAAACTGCCGGGCATAATCAGGATAATATTTTTTTCCGAACTTTTCAGACCACAAAGAACCATACATTTGAAAAGCCCACATACTATAATAATCAAACAACGGATTATCGTGATACCACCCGTCACCACGATAAGCAGCCAACAATATCTGCAACAGTTCTTCCAAATAAGCCTTGTCCGTATGATACCCCTGGCTCAGAAAAAAGCTCATAATATTGACATTAAAAAAACGCCAGTTACACTCATACGTGCCGCCTCACCATAACTCAGCATACGCACAGCCAGACTATCTTTCACCTCCTGAGACAAGGGATTCCAGAATATCTCCGGAGCCATCATAAACGACAAAGCTAGTCCACCCAATTCCACAAGCCGCTGTCCACCATTCTTTTTAGGAGGATTCATCGGTACATAGACAGGAGTGCCGGGCTGAAGCATCAATTCCAACTGTCGGCGATAATAATCCCCCAACAGTATTCCGTTCACCCTCAATTCCGGATCTTCCTTCAATAAAGGCCCCGCAAGAAACATCGTCCGGCATAAAGCCTCCAGACGGGCCACAGGTTCTTGAGAAGGCGTCCGAGGATAACTTTTTCCCGGCTGTTTTGGAAAATCCAAAGGATCTTCCCGGTGACTTCACATAACTGAATGCCCCTTCCAACAAATAAAGAGCGGCCTCTTTCCAATGCTCCCGTGTCATACCCGTATAAGGACTCAAGCTCATATTCTTATTTTTCAACACAAAAACCGTCTCTGAAGTTTCGGTTGCACCAAGGCCAAAAACATGATAAGCTCATCAGAGCAATTCCTATTATAAAAACATGTATTCTCATTTGATTAAATTTCAGATTACTTTCTTGATTTTATTTTTCTTCTTTCTCACAAGAATCTTTCCGAAAAGTAAAGGTAATATAAAAAATTTCTCCGACTCTATATTCCATTAAAACAGAAAATCAGAGAGTCATTTAAATTTAGGATAGCCCTTCCGATTGTTGTTTTTATGGAATCTGTTTAGAATGAAAAAGTCGAAGTTCCCCTTCCATCCTGAGAAAAAAGAGAAACTTCAACTTTTTTATTTCACGGTCTTATCGAAATAATTATAGTCATTATCAATATCCCGTATTCTGCTCAATCTTCGCATCCTTATTCAACTGAATTACACTCAATGGAATAGGAAGCAATACATTAAAATCTTTAAATCCCGTAATAACTTTTGACTCTGGAGCAGCAGGAACCACATCTCCATTTTTAGCTATACGTTCTTTCAAGGTATTTGTACGAACCAAAGTCATACGTCTATTCTCTTCACCAATCAATTCACGAGCACGTTCATCCAGAATAAAGTCAATATCAATTTGGTTTTCAGAAACTTTACCAGCATTAGGATTGCCTGAACTTGCACGATATTCCTTGAATGCACGATCACGCAATTTTATTAATATCATCCGCAGCACCAGTTTAAATTCCTTGACGGAAACGTGCTTCTGCTCGTAACAAATAAGTCTCTCCCAAGCGCATTACAGGCCAATCTTTTACTCCTGCATAACCAAAATCATCCGTTTCATCATAACAGCCCCATTTAGTTGTATGCGGGAAGTAAACATTTAAAGAGTCACTTGGACCAGGAATAACTTGATCACCTGTACGAACAACCTTAGTTGATACTATATCAGGATTACTAATTTTCTGACCATCAACTTCTATTTCTTTCGGGATACTATAACCATTCGCATCTAAATACAAAGTTTCTTCATAACCCGGCCTATTATACCATAACACGCGACGAATATTAAAGTTAGAGTTACGAATATCTCCTTTTTCATATAACCCATACTTCATGAAGTTACTTAAACGCAAACGGCCATTTCCACGACCACCAATAGAATCGGCATTCTGCATTCCTGCATACTTATGGAAAGCAGGAGTCCAAACACGACGATGCTGTGGGTTATCAATTGTACCTCCAGTTACATTTCTATTATATTCCATTTCAAAAGTCCAAATTGCTTCTGTATTGCCCTCTGAACGGCGTTGATTATGCCAACGGAACATATCATGATAATAATCTCCTGCCTCACTTAAATACTTACCATATCGTGCTTCGATCAAGCGATAGGATGCATTAGCAATAATTGGGTCCAACGATTTTTCCGCTTTTTCAAAGAAAGAAGCATCTCTCATACCCATACGCAAATAGGCCTCTCCAGCTAACTGACGAGCGAAATCTTTATTAGCACGACTTTCTGTCACAGCTTTACCCATATCAGGTAAATTAGTCATCGCATACTGCAAATCACTATCTATTAACTCATCTACTTTAGCAACTTTTTCACGCGTATAATCAGTCTTTGGTATATTTGTTGTTTCTGTAACCAAAGGCACGTCTCCCCAAAGAGTCACTAATGTATTATAAGCATATGCCCGGAAAAACTTTGCTTCTGCAATCTTTGCCTTATCACCGTTTTCCCCCAGCATCTCAATTATTTGATTTGCTTCATTAATAAATTCATAACATTTCTCCCACAACCATGACACTCCTGCATTTTCATCTGTTAATTGTGCATATTGATAAAATGGCGTTTCTACTCCTTCCACATCACCAGCAGACGCAACATCGGTACCAATTTGAAAACAACTCAAAAAGCCTTGACGTCCAGAATATCCCCACAAGCTAGCATACGTATAATATAATCCTACCAAACGATTATCTACACTAGCTCCTTCAGGAGAATTATTTTGAATACATTTCTTCATCCAAAAAACTGTCACTACAAGACATTGTTCCCATCGACAAAACTGACACTGCCAGCGTGCCGAATAATATATTTTTCAATTTCATATTTATTAAGATTAGAAGGTTACATTAATACCAAATACGTAACTCTTTGTCATTGGATAGTTACTAGAATCATAAACAGTCTCACCACGAGTTGCATCCCATGAGCTACTACCACGAGCTATCTGACGAGACTCTGGATCCCAACCAATCCATTTTGTAAAAGTAAACAGATTTCTTCCGCTAGCATACACAGTCAATCCTCCAATTCCCATTTTTTTAATGAGCTGTGCGGGGAAGTTATAACTTAATGTTACATCCTTTTATACGTTGTATAATTAGCTTTGCAAGGGAAACCATAACCATGAGGATTTGAGTTCTTGCTTAAAGAACGCCATTCATTACTTTTATTTTCAGGTGTCCAATAACCAATCTCAGTTGCAGTATTTCGACGTCCCATTTCATCGCCAGCCATACCAATCAACGTATTATTTTTCATGACTCCCTGAACTGTTTGTATGAATACACTTAAAGTTAAATCCTTCCATGTAAATGTATTAGTCAATCCACCAACCATTTTGGAGTAGTCTGTCCTAAGACTGAACGGTCATCATCTGTAATCTTACCATCTTTATTTAAATCCAACAGCTTCAAATCTCCAGCTTTAGCCACCGGATCCCACTTCAGGTGTTCTCCTGCAGCAATTTCCTCTTCTTGCCAGATACCAACTTTAGTAAAATCATAAATTACTCCAATAGGTTGTCCAATAAACCAACGGTTAGCGATATCATCTTTTCCGTCACCATACAAATCCTTGATTTCATTCTTATTCCAAGAAAATACTAAATTAGTACTCCAAGTAAAATCTTTTGTAACAATATTACGAGAATTCAATGTCAGCTCAATACCTTTGTTAGCTGCTTCACCCATATTGGCATATACCTTATTAAATCCACTAACCGTAGGGAGGTTACGCTGCATCAACAAATCGGTAGTCCGAGAAAAATAAACATCCAAATTACCAGTCAAGCGATTATTCCAAAGTCCAAAATCCAATCCGAACATTAAATGTCTTAGTTGTTTCCCAACTCAAATCTGCGTTTCCCATAAATTCATCAGGATATAATGCAAGATTAGCACTACCTCCCATAGCCAGCATATTATTTACCATCTTCATACGTGAATAATACACGCCAATAGCTTCATTTCCTGATTTACCATACGAAAGACGAAGTTTCAAATTGTTTAACCAATTTTGTGCAGGCTGCATAAACTCTTCGTTTGTTACATTCCATCCCAAAGCCACTGACGGAAATACTCCATATTTATTATTATCTCCAAAAACAGAAGATCCATCACGACGAACTGTGGCTGTAAACAAATAACGACTATCGTAAGAATAATTCAAACGCCCCATCTGAGAAACAGTTGTATACAACTCCGTATAAGAAGCAACCGTAGGAGTTGAAGCACTGCCTATATTATGCCATGTTTGATCATCACTAGGGAAATTCGTTGCTTTAGCCTGAGCCCACTGATACTTTTTACGAGAAGCTGCATACAATCCTGTCAAATCAAAATGATGCTTATTAAAATCACGTGCATATGTCACGATATTTTCAATCGTATAACTTTGAGTTTCTTCATTCTTAATTTCAGCAGAACCAGTATTATTATTTACAGACTTTCCCTCATAATTATTATACCGTTTAGGCATATACGCAAACCCAGCATTCAATTTATACTTCAATCCTTTAAGAGGAGCCCACAGTTTCTCAAAATCTAAATCAGCATATCCATTCAAGTTAATATTCCACTGACGACGTTCTGGAGAAGTTGTAGTCCACATCAACGGGTTTGTAAATAAACTTTCAGAATACATCGGATAAATGCAATATGAGCCATCATCCTCATATACTTTTCCATAAGGGCTCATAGCTTCTGCCATCAACAAGCTGGCACGTCCTCCATCCCGATTATGAGATACAATATAAGAATTAGTTCCTACTTCAAATAATTAGTAACATTTACATCTATATTTGTACGGATAGAATATCGCTTATAATTAAACCCTTTGATAATACCTTTCTGACTCATATAGTCAGCAGAGATATAATATTGCACATTTTCAGCTCCACCACCTACGCTAATGTTATGATCCTGAATAATACCTGTCTGAGATACGGCATCAATCCAATCTGTCTCATATCCATTCTCATAGTTCTCCACTTCATTCTGATTTTTTACAAAGCCATTGAACAGGGTTTCTCCTGGATTTTGTGCAACATAGTCTTTATATCTCTGTAAAATCTGAGCGCCATCACCGAATTTCAACTTATGTGAAAAATCTTCAAAACCGACATAACCACTATAACGAATATTAGGCTTGCCAGATTTACCACGTTTAGTTGTTATCAAAATAACACCATTTGCTCCGTTTGTACCATAAATAGCTGTAGCTGAAGCATCTTTCAGAATTTCCATTGATTCAATATCATTCGGATTAATATCATTCAATGTTCCACCTGACTTACTAATAGGCACACCATCTACCACAATATAAGGACCTGAATTGGCATTAATGGAGTTTTGCCCACGAACCAATGCATCCGGAGCATCACCAGGAATAGAAGATGTCTGTGTAATAGTTACGCCTGCGGTAGCTCCTTGAATAGCCTGCAACACATTTGTAACCGGCAATTTAGATAAACGATCTTTAGGTACAGAAGTTACAGAACCTGTTACATCCGACTTTTTTCTGGACACCGTATCCTACCACAACCACTTCATCCAAAGTTTCAGTATCTTCCTGCAAAGTTACTCCCATATTAGGACTAGCTTTCGTTTCCAATGTCTTATAGCCAATATAAGAAATCTGCAACACTGCATTAGAAGATACCGATAATGTAAATTTACCATCCAAATCAGTAATAGTACCATTGGTTGTACCTTTTTCCAATACACTGGCACCAATGATAGGTTCCCCACTTGAGTCTTTCACAATACCAGATACAGTTTGTTTCTGCTGTACATTCTGAACAGAATAGTTTTCACTTTCCGCCATCACAGCCAACGGATGGGTTGCTATAAAACCCGAACAAAGCAGTAAGGCAAACAAAGCCTTTCGATTGTTTTTAAACGAATCTACTTTCATGTTTTTCTACATTTTAATTAGACTATTTAAGGATGTTTCAAGTTTCTATAGTTTAGAAACCGAAACCTTCTATAACTTTAGTTTCCATTTTCTGTTTGCAAATTTATGTAATCATATATAAAAGAAAAGATAAAAAATAAGCAACGAAAGAAGAAAATTAAGCATTCTTTAATTGCTCAATATTCTTCATCAAGTCAAAGAAGAGAGAATTTGTATGATGAAGTGATTTAAACTTATGTATATCAATTAAAATGTTGTCAAACAGCGTACAAATAGAATTATTCATTATATTATGGGTGACCAAACTCATTCATAATAAACAACCTATGTACGCTGTATTG
>ENA-OQAL01000041-OQAL01000041.1-human-gut-metagenome-genome-assembly--contig:-NODE-41-length-29236-cov-6.794428_pt1 | contig 29236 bp, 30 predicted proteins | sample MGYA00242491_ERZ504519 | MGnify/ENA primary metagenome ERZ504519 (study PRJEB26092, sample SAMD00036260) | human gut metagenome | host: Homo sapiens | study: EMG produced TPA metagenomics assembly of... | reverse complement strand
GATCCCGCTATCGAAGGCAACTCCAATCTGTATATCGCCAAGATGGCCGATCCGTGGACGCTGGGCAGCGAGCCCGTCATGCTGACCAAGCCGGAATACGACTGGGAATGCATCGACTTCCTGGTCAACGAAGGACCGGCCTTCCTGTTCCATGAGAACAAGATCTACATCACGTATTCCGCCTCCGGCACCGGAGTTCCGTACGCCGTGGGGCTGTTGACCGCCGAGCGCGGCAGCGATCTGCTGGACAAAGCTTCCTGGACTAAGAGCCCGGTGCCGGTGTTTAGACCTGCGCCGAGAACGGCCAGTATGGTCCGGGCCACAATTCGTTCACCAAGTCCGAGGACGGCACTGAGGATCTGATGATCTACCACTGCCGTAATTACACGGAAATTAAGGGTGATCCGCTGTTCGACCCGAATCGCCACGCGCGCGTCGGTGTGGTCAAGTGGACCGCCGACGGTCCGGATTTCGGCGTGCCGGAACCTGATAATCTGTGGACCCCCACTACCACGGACGTGTTGCCCGCTGATGGTGGCCCGCTTGCGGGAACTCCGGCCGTAGGCCACTGAGGGGCGTGGCCGGAGGGGTCACCCCGTCTATAACCCCATCCATAAAGCTGGCTGTTGTCGTCGGCGTGTTACCGTTTGTACAACGATGAAAATAGCTGTATAATCAAAATTACAACGTTGCAAATGAGCAGGGAGGCTCAATCGAAAAGGATTCTTCCCATTCGGATTGCAACGAGGAGCGGTCCAGCGATGGTCCGTTGAGGAAAAGGAAGGAAACAATGTCTACATCCAGGCATCTTACCGGGTTGCGGCGCTTTGCCAAGGCTGCCGTAGCCGTGTGTGCGTCACTTGGACTTGTGCTTGCCGCCGGAGGCTGTGGTGCCTCTTCGGGTGAAAGCAAGACCATTTACTTCTGGAACAATCTGGTGGGCGATGACGGTCCTGCAATGCAGCGCATCGTCAAGGAATACAACGCCCAGAGCGATTACAAGGTCGTTTTCCAGCCGATGAACGGCGGCGATCTGACCACGAAGATCTACTCCGTGATGCAGACCGGCAAGAACATCCCCGACATCATCATCGGCGACCAGTTCCAGACCGCCGTTCTGCAGTCCCAAGGTCTGCTCGACACCATGGACGATTGGCAGAAGGTCGCCCCGGACCTCAAGGAAAGCAGCTTCCTGCCCGCCACTTGGAAGGGCGTCACCGTCAACGGCAAGGCCTACGGCATCCCGCTGTACCTGTACCAGATGGCCATCTACTACAACAAGGATCTGGTCAAGAAGTACAACCTGCAGTACATCCTCGACGACGGGTTCGTCACCATCGACGAGATCAAGGACCTCAAGGGCAAGCTGCCCAAGGGCACCTACGCGCTGACTTACGGCAACCTTCCGTGGGCATTCATGTCCCTGCTGTACGGCGCGGGCGGCACGCTTGAGAACGATATGGACGACCTGACCAAGGACGTGTGGCGCAAGCCCATGGAGAAGCTCAAGGAAGCGTACGACGCCGGTGTGATCGCCCCGATGGACGTCGACGGCGAGCAGGCGTTCGGTTCCGGCAAGGCCGTGTTCGCGCAGCTTGGCACGTGGGCGCAGGGCAATATGTCCAACACCTTGGGCGCCGACAAGATCGCGGAAGCCAACACCCTGCAGTACAGCGCCGACAATCCGGTGAACTTCTTCTACCAGTGCAACTGGATGCAGCTCAAGGACCCGCACCGCTCCGCGGCGAAATCCGCAGCCGCCGCCGACTTCGTCAAGTACGTGTACGAGCACTGGATGGATTGGTCTGAGGTCGGTTCCATCTCGCCGGCATACCGCGATCTGAACAACCCGAAGTACCAGAAGCTGATCCAGGCGTCCTTCACCAACAGCAAGAAGGAACGCGACTACATCAAGACCTCCAACTACCTCTACGGAGGCTATGCGACCGCTGGTTGGGGCACATACAACGACATCGTCTACGGCAATGTTGGTCTTGAAGAAGGTCTGAAGACCCTCGACCTCATGGCCCAGGGCCAAATCGAGATTCAGGAGGAATCGTGATGAGCAAGACATCTACGATCGGATCCGCAAAATCATCCATGAAGCGCAAGAACTCCATCTGGCACGCGCTGCCGTACATCGCTCCGCACTTCATCATCTTCGCCGTCTTCGGCATCATCCCGATTATCTTCGGCATTGGACTGGCGTTCACCCGTTGGAACATGGTCGGTGCGCCGAAGTTCGTCGGCCTGCAGAACTTCGCGAAGATCTTCGACCCCAGCACCTATTTCTACTCGATCTTCTGGCGTGACCTCGGCCACACTCTGCTCTTCGTGCTGGTCAGCGTGCCGCTGACCATCATCGTGCCGCTGCTGCTCGCCGTGGCGCTCAGCAAGAAGGGACTCAAGGGCGCCGGTCTGTTCCAGGCGATCTTCTACATCCCAGGTTTGATCTCCATCGCCGCCGGCGCACTGGTCTGGCGCATGGTCTTCAACTCCCAGTTCGGCCTGTTGAACACCACCTTCCACACCGACATCAACTGGCTCGGCAAGAACCCGTACGCATGGATCACCATCTTCGTACTCGTGCTGTGGGCCGGTATCGGCGGCAACCTCGTCATCTACCGTTCCGCGCTCTCCGGCGTGGACGAGAGCCTCTACGAAGCCGCGAAGGTCGACGGAGCCGGTCCGGTCAGGATCTTCTTCTCCATCACCCTGCCGGAAATCAAGCTGCCGTTGTTCTACACCACCATCATGACCACCACGGGCGCCTTCAACGTGTGGGGCCAGCCGGTCATGCTGACCAACGGCGGACCGAACTACCAGACCCAGGTGCTGCTGATGGATATCAGGAACCTCGCGTTCCCCGCCGGCCCTGCGGCCGCCGGTATGGCTTCCGCAATGGCATTGCTGCTGGGCATCATCCTGATGGCCATCGCCGCGATCCAGCTGATCTTCATGAATAAGGAGGACTGAAGATGTCCGCTGCAACCACAGTCAATGTCGCAAGCGCGGCAATTCCTGAAAACAAACCAAAAAGGTCTCCCCGTCGCTGATCGCCGTCTATGTGGTGCTCGTCGTGCTGGCAGTCGTCTGGCTGCTTCCGGTGATCTACACCGTGACGACTTCGTTCAAGTCGGTGGCCGAATTCACCTCCAACGCGTTCAACTTCCTGCCCGCGAAGTGGGTGCTTGACAACTACATGACGCTGATCGAGGCATCCGCCAGCTACCCGGTCCTGAACTGGCTGGGCAACTCGCTGATCATCTCGACCGTGTTCGCAGTGCTGTCCGTGTGCATCGTCGCGCTCGCAGGCTTCGGCTATTCCCGTCTAACTTTCAAGTACCGCGATACGCTGTTCTTCGTCCTGCTGCTCATCTCGATGTTCCCTGCCGTGGTCAACATGATCCCGCAGTACCGCATCATCGCCTCCCTCGGCTGGGTCAACACCTACTGGGCCTGCATCATCCCTGGCCTGGGCAACGTGGCGAACATCTTCCTGGTGCGCAACTTCATGAAGGGCATCCCGAAGGAACTGGACGAGGCGGCCGAAATCGACGGCGCCACTGATTTCCAGATCTTCACCCGCATCATGCTGCCGGCCATCCGCCCGATTCTGATCGTCATCTTCCTGTTCAGCTTCACCGGCGCTTGGAACGACTTCCTGTGGCCGACCTTGGTGTTCAACGACATCAACAAGATGCCGGTCACCGCTGGTCTGCAGCTGCTGAGCAACCAGATGGGCCAGTACAACCAGATGGGCTCCCTGATGGCGGCCACCTGCATGGCCATCATCCCGACCCTGCTGCTGTTCCTGTTCGCGCAGAAGTACTTCCTGCAGTCCCTGAACATCACCTCCGGCCTCAAGGGCTGATACCGGCCGAGTGAGATAATGCACAGGTCCGTCCCCAAACGGACGGGCCTGTGATTTTATCTTTCCCGAGCTGCGCATCGCACATCGGATGAGGCCACACCACGGAAAGGACCGATATGAATCCGCAAGGCAACACCATGCAGCCGCCGGCACCATTGGCTCGCAAGGCGGAACGAGTGCTGATGACCATCGCCGCCGCCTACAACGTGATCATGGCGTCCATCACACTGTTCATGTTCACCAGCTGGTTCAAAGGCCAAGCCTACGATCTGCTGGAACATAACGGTTTGCTGAAAACGGACTATTCCGCGGTGGACAACGCCTCGACGGTGGTGGGCATCTACGCGCTGCTGGTGCTGATTATCGGCATCGTCAGCTTCATCATGTCCATGCGGTGTCTCGCTCCCGGCACCACCAGCCGGTGGGTGATCATCTGGCTGGCAATCGTGGTGGTCTTCTCCCTGGGCACGATGGACCTCATCGGCCTTGCACTGTATTCCATCACCTTGGTCATCTATCTGGCCCGCAACAAGGCCATCGCGGCGCAGCAGGATGCGATCCGCACATGGGCCCGCACGCATCAGGGCTAATCCTCCTTCCCGAAGAAAGCTGTCGTTCTCGTGGCGGCGGCTTTTTTCGTATCCGCGCATGTTGACGCGGTACGTTATCGAACACGCAATTCACTTATCCAATTCATTCATTCACAACCACAAGGTGGGACCATGACCGACACAACCGACGACTACGGTTACCTGCTCGTCCACTTCATCGAGGATCCGGACGGCTACGCCGAGAAGATTTACATGGATATATCCGACGGTGACAATCCGCACCGTTGGGTGCCGCTCAACGATGGAAAGCCTGTGCTGGCTTCGCCGCTCGGTACCACAGGCGTGCGCGATCCGCATATCATCCGCAATCCCGACACCGGCACGTGGTATATCATCGCCACCGATCTGCGTGTGTTCGGAGGCGACGGCGGCGGCTGGTACGAGTGGAGCCACCACGCCAGCACGAATCTCATCATCTGGGAATCCGACGATCTGCTCCATTGGAGCGAGCCGCGCATGCTCGACGTGTCCCGCAAGCCGGACGGCTCCCATCTGGAGCTCGGCATGGCCTGGGCCTGCGAATGCCTTTGGGTGCCGGACTACTATCCGCAAGGCCATCATGGCGGTCGCGGCGCATTCGTCATGTACTGGTCCAGCACCGTGTTCGACGACGAGGATAGGACGCACGACGACAAGAACGTCTACTGCACCGTGCTGTGGGGCGCACCACCGATTTCACGCAGGACACATTCGAATATGGCGGCGTATTCATCGACAACCACGCGACGCCATCGACACCACGATGATCCAACGTCCGCTGCCGGACGGCAGTGTACGCACGTACCGCATCACCAAGGACAACGCGCATGGCACCGGCATCTGGATGGACCGCACCGACGCGAAGCGCTGGTGGGAGCCGGGGACGGTCTGGACCAAGGTGCAGGACCGGATTGGCGCAGGCTACGTGCCGGACGGCAACCCCGGCGGCGTGGAAGGTCCTGCGGTGTTCGCCAACCACCACAACAACGGTGGACCGGACGACGAATGGTACTTGTTCGTGGACGTGATTCCGTCGATCGGATACCGTCCGATGGTCAGCCGCGATCTCGATCAGGGCTGGGTGCCGTTGCAGGCGGACGATTACTTCCTCACCGCGCATACGAAACATGGTGGCGTCGCCTCGCTGACACGCGCCGAATACGACCGTCTCGCCCAGCATGTGCATGCATTCTGACGAACGACGCTGACGACCGTGCGCCCGCGTGTGCACGCGGCAAAAACCAAGGGGGCTTCCCGGAATAACCGGGAAGCCCCCTTTGCGTGTTCGCTGACCGCGACGGCAATCGCAGTCAGCGACTGCTATTGCTGCGATGTATCGCCATTGGCGCCGTTATTACCGGAATTATCGCCACTGGTTCCTCCGCCATTGCCACCGTTGGTGTCGTTACCGTCGCCGTTAGCGGGGATACCGCCACTATTACCGCCGTCGCCACCGCCCTGACCGGTATTCTGCGTTTCCTCGGTCTGATTCGGCGTGGTCTGTTGGGTGTTCTCCTCGGTGCGCGGAGTCACGGTGGTCTGCTGCTTTCTAGTCCAGGTCTTCTGCGCGCCGGTGCCCCACGTACCGTCCGGTCCGCCGACCTTGCCGTTATCGGTGGCGTCGGGGAACGTTTCGTTCGGCGTATCGGCCAGTGCCTGCTTCATGTATTCGGTGAAGAGATGCACGGGGTAATCGCTGCCGCCGGTCCAGCTGCCGAATGCGGGAATCTCCTGCGGGTTGCCGTTGTCGTCCGGATACCACATCGCCACAGAAGTCAGCATGGACGGCGTGTAGCCGATGAAGCTCGCTGCGTTGGAATCGTTTGCGGTGCCTGACTTGCCGGCAATGGTGTGCCCAGTGGCACGCGCCTCGGTGGCGGTGCCTCGCTGGACCACGCCGGTAAGCGCCTTCGTCACGAGATTCGCGTTGTTCGCTTCGAACGTCTGCTCCGCCGAGGTCGGCGCGTTGTACAGGTCGGTGCCGTTCGCCGTCTGCACTTGGGCAACGATATGCAGCGTCGGCTTGTTGCCTTGGTTGGCCAGTGTGGCGTATCCCTGCGTCATGTCCTTGAGGGTCAGGCCGTTGTTGCCGAGCACGGTGAACGGGTTGGAACCATCCAAAGACGAATCGTCAACGCCGGCCTGCCGTGCGGTTTCGGCGATTTTCTGCGCGCCGAGCTTGGTTTGCAGATCCATGTACACGGTGTTCGAGGATTGTTCCGTCGCCGTGTACAGGTTCACGTATCCCAGATTCTCGCCGCCGTAGTTGCTCACCGTTTCGGTGATGCCCGGGAACGTCCGGTACGAGTTGCCGTTGAAGTACGTGTTGAGGCTGACGCCTTCGTTGACGGCGGCCAGCAATGCGAACGGCTTCATGGTGGAGCCGACTTCGTACGTTGCCTGGGTGACGTTGTTGAGCTGCTTGGTCAGGTAGTCGTCTCCTGCGTACAGCGAGATGATGGAACCGTCCTTGGGGTTCACCGACAGCGCGCCGAACTGCATGCCGTCGGGCACGATGCCTTGCATGCCGTTTTGGGAGGGACTGATGGTGGAGAACATCAGGTCCTGCTTCGATTTGTCAATGGTGGTGACGATTTTGTAGCCGCCGGTTTCCAGGTCCTGCTTGCTGAACGCCTTGGTGTTGACGAGTTCGTTCTGCACCATCGTCAACAGGTATCCGTTCGGTCCGGACATCTGGTTGTTCTGTTGGATTTCGATGGTTTGCGGGAATTTCGCGGCTTTCTTCTCGTCCGGCGTGATGTAGCCGTCTTCGTCCATGATGTTCAGCACGCGCTTGTAACGTTTTTCAGCTTGCTTGGGATTCACGTCGGGGGTCCATACGCTCGGCGCGGGAATGATGCCGGCAAGCATGGCCGCTTCGGAGAGCGTCAGATCCTTCGCGTCCTTGCCGAAGTACGCTTTGGCCGCTGCCTGGATGCCGTATGCGCCACGGCCGAGATAGATGGTGTTCATGTAGTTGCACAACACCTGGCTCTTGTCCTGTGCTTGGGCGATTTTGACCGCCAGGAACGCCTCACGCAGTTTGCCCACGTACGAGGTGGTTTCGCCCAGATAATAGCGTTCCGCATACTGCTGGGTGATGGTGGAACCGCCCTGCCTGCTACCGGTGGTCAGGTTGTTGTAGAACGCGCGTGCGATGCCGATCGGATCGATGCCCTTATTGGTATAGAAGGAGCGGTCTTCCGAAGCCACAATCGCGTTGCCGACGTAGTCGGGCAGGTCTGCGCAGCTGATGATTTCGCGATTCTGCTCCGCATAGCTGCCGATCGGCGTGGTGCCGTCGTTGTAATACACGGTCGTCTTTTCAGCCAGCGCGAACTTTTCCGGCTGCGGGATTTCCGTGGTGATGTACATGTAGGCGAACAGGCCGATACCTGCCGCGATGAGCGCCGCGAAGATGCCGAGCACCCATTTGAGCACGAGATGCTTGTGTTTTCTGGTCTTTTTGGGTGCGCGATGCGAAGTGTGCTTCGGCCCCTGGGGCGGCTTGCTCAGCACTTCTCCATGGACCCCGTAGGTGGTGCCCACCCGTGGCGTCGTGGACGTTGCGCTGCCGCTGCGGGCGCTTTTTTGAGCGTGAGCTGACACTTCGTGTTCGTGAAACCATGGTTTCCACCGTAGCCGAACGACCTGAAAAACAAGGGTGTAGATGGTGCTGTCCGACTGGAAAAACATGTTTTTGCGCAGCTTTTTTACAAATCGACAATCTGTTGACGACTGCCGTAATATGGCCGTTTTTCAGTGATTTTTCAGTTTACAATGCGGTTGTGGGTATGCTTGGGGATTGGTATACCTGCGAAATGCATAACAGAGGAGTCGTTTTCAGATGAGCATTCGAGTGGCTATCGCCGGCGTGGGCAATTGCGCCTCGTCGCTGGTGCAGGGCGTTGAGTATTACAAGGACACCAAGGACGAGGATAAGATTCCCGGCCTGATGCACAACAATTTCGGTGGCTACCGCGTGCGTGACATCGAATTCGTCACCGCGTTCGACGTCGATGCGCTGAAGGTGGGCAAGGACCTGTCCGAGGCGATCGGAGCCTCCCAGAACAACACCATCAAGTTCGCGGACGTGCCGAATCTGGGTGTGGAGGTGCTGCGTGGCCCGACCAACGACGGTTTGGGCGAGTACTACCGTCAGATGATTACGGAGTCGGACGCCGAGCCGGTGGATGTGGCGCAGGTGCTGCGTGACAAGAAGGTCGACGTGCTGGTTTCCTACCTGCCGGTTGGTTCCGAGAAGGCGGACAAGGCTTACGCTCAGGCCGCTATGGACGCTGGCTGTGCGTTCGTGAACTGCCTGCCGGTGTTCATCGCCTCCGATCCGGAGTGGGCGCAGAAGTTCCGTGACGCTGGTGTGCCGATCGTCGGCGACGATATCAAGTCGCAGGTCGGCGCCACCATCACGCACCGCGTGCTGGCCCGTCTGTTCGAGGATCGCGGCGTGCGTCTGGATCGTACGTACCAGCTTACGTCGGCGGCAACATGGACTTCATGAACATGCTGCAGCGTTCCCGCCTGGAATCCAAGAAGATCTCCAAGACCCGCGCCGTCACTTCCGTGGTGCCGCACGAGATGGATCCGCACAACGTGCATATCGGCCCGTCCGATTACGTGGCTTGGCTTGACGACCGCAAGTTCGCCTTCGTGCGTCTTGAGGGCACCACGTTCGGCGATGTGCCGCTGAACCTCGAATACAAGCTCGAGGTGTGGGATTCCCCGAATTCCGCCGGTATTGTGATCGACGCCGTGCGTGCGGCGAAGATCGCGCTCGATCGTCATCTGGCCGGTCCGGTGCTGGCTCCGAGCTCCTACTTCATGAAGTCTCCGGCCGTGCAGCACGAGGATGGCGAGGCCCGCCGCTTGGTGGAGGAATTCATCAAGGGTGAGGTCGAAGGCACCGAAGAGCAGCTTGACGCCGATGTGGCGGCCGCGAAGGCCGCCGGCAAGGATGTGTGGCGCGCATAGCGTGCGTTGCTGACGGCAGACCCGCGATGGCAATGGCAACCATCTCGTAGGTCTCGACCCACTCGCCTGATTCGTAGGCAGAATCAGCATATAATGAAAATCCCTATGGCCTGGGGTAATGCCATAGGGATTTTTGTTGTCCCGGAAACGCTGCGGCGGTGGCGGCCAATGGTCGTGCGCCGTCGCAGCGTGAACGGGAATCATATATTGCGCAATGTATATCGCGTCACTTTTTGAGGAGTGGTTCGACCTGCTGCTCGTACGCGGTCAACGCGGTGTCGATCACGTTGTGCATGTCGTAATACTTGTACGTGCCCAAACGGCCGCCGAACACGGTCCTCGGCTCGGCCTTCGCGAGCTCCTCGTACCTCGCGTACAACGCCTTGTCGGCCTCCGTGTTGATCGGATAATACGGCTCGTCCCCGCGCTCGGCGAAACGGCTGTACTCCTCCCACACCACGGTCCTGTCCGGGTTCTGCGAAGCCCTGCGCTCCGGGTTGAAGTTCTTGAACTCGATCGCGCGCGTGTACGGCACGTCCGGGTCGGAGAAGTTCATCACCGGGCATCCGAAATGGTCGCCCTCGTCGTAACGCACCTCCCTGAAGTCCACCGTGCGCCACTTCAGCTCGCCGAGCGAATAGTCGAAGTAGCGGTCCACCGGACCCGTGTACACCACCGGCACGCCCGCCGCGGCCAGCGCCTTCCTGTTGTACGGCTGGGACTCGTCGAAGAAGTCGGTCCTGAGGGTCACGTGGATGCGCGGATCGTCAATCATGCGCTCCATCCAGGCCGTGTACCCGTCCGTGGGCAGGCCCTCCCACGTGTCCCTGAAATACCGGTTGTCGTAGTTGAAGCGCACCGGCAGGCGGTTGATGATGCCCGCGGGCAGGTCCTTCGGATCGGTCTGCCACTGCTTGCCCGTGTAGTTCTTGATGAACGCCTCGTACAGCGGACGGCCGATCAGCGAAATGCCCTTGTCGTTGAGGTTCTTCGGGTCCGTGCCCGCCAATTCGCCGGCCTGCCCGTCGACCAGGGCCTTCGCCTCGGCCGGCGTGTAGTGCGCGTGGAAGAACTGGTTGATGGTCCCGAGGTTGATCGGCAGGGGATACACCTCGCCGTCGTGCGTGGCGTACACGCGGTGCACGTAGTCCGTGAAGCTTGTGAAACGGTTCACATAGTCCCAGACCCTCTTGTTGGACGTGTGGAACAGGTGCGCGCCGTACTTGTGGATCTCCGCGCCGGTCTCCTCGTCCATGTAGCTGTACGCGTTGCCGCCGATATGGTCGCGCACGTCGATGATCTCGACCCTCACGCCCAGGTGCTCGACGGCCTGCTGGGCCACGGTCAGGCCGAACAGGCCCGCGCCCACGACCACCAGATCGGGATACTCCACCGCATCAGTCATAACAAAACAACCTTCCAAACGTTATCGATGCTTATCGCAGCCACGCAAACGCACAGGGGCGGCGTGCGATTCCTTCTCAAGTGTACCCGTGCGTCTAGTCGGTGCGGCGAGGTCCGGGCATGGTGTAATATGGCAAGAGCCTCCGCGTGGCGGTATGTCACCCAACTCCCCCAGGGCAGGAATGCAGCAGGGTAAGTGGCCTCTTCCGGGTGCGTGGAGGTTTTTCTATATCTTCTCCGATTCGTTCCCCACAGTAGGGGCGATGCCGTATTCTCGGTGACTATGACCAACGAATTCAAGCCACTTGTCCGAGATCCACAGCAGCCTGTGAACATGCTTCAGCAGCCCACGGCAGCAACGCCTGCGGAACCGTTGGAATCGTTGTCGTTCCCTGATATGCGCGAAGTCGAGGCGGTGCTTTCTCCGCAGGATGTCAACAAAGGCTTGGCTCAGGCGGATCCGCTGACCCGCCATCCGCGCGTGTCCAGCATCGTGCTGTGCGTGGTGTTCGGTCTGCTGATGCTTGCCGCTTCCGCCGGCGTCTGGTGGCTTGGCGTGCGTACCATGGACGGCCAAAGCTATGAGGATATCGTCTGGTCGAAATTCGATGCCGCGTTGCCGGGTTGGCTGGCGCCGGTCGTGCACGTCTTCGCCATTTCCGCAGTGGTCATCACCGTCAGCGTCATCATGGGGGCAATCGCGTTTGCCGTGCTGATCGTGCGCAAACGGTGGCTGTCGATCGCGCAGCTCGCTGTATTCGGAGGCCTGTGTTTCGCCGCGGCCGAACTGTTGAAGCCGCTGCTGCCACGCCCGTATCTTATTAATTTGGAATCGAATCCTAATAATTCCGCGCCTTCCGGACATGTCATCCTTGCCGCTGCGGCAAGCGTGATGCTGCTGTGCGCCGTACCGCGCGTGCTGCGTGCGCTGGTGGCGGTGATTGGTTGGGCGTATACGGTGCTGGTCGGATTGTCGGTGATCGCGGCGCAATGGCATCGTCCGACCGACGTGATTATGGCGCTGCTGATCGTCGGCGGACTGGCGTTGCTGGCGCTTGCCACCACGTTCGCCAGCGGCATGGATGGGCCGGGCACGCGCGTCTCGTCGGCAAGCGTGCAGATCGTCGGCAGTGTGATGCTGACGATTGGCGTATTGGGCATCCTGTACGGCGCGTATATCATCTGGCAGATTCAGCCGGGACTCGCCATGAGTGCCGAATGGACGAATGCCGGCGCGTACGTTTCCACGGCGCTGCTGACGGCCGCCGTTTCCGCGCTGGTGCTTGGCATAACGCTCGCCATGCGTCAGCTGACCGCCTCGCCGTTGACGAAACTGGGTTTGGTGGGAGCGCCGCCCGCACCGCCGAAGCGCTGAAAACAGCCGGTTCCGGGCATGCTGCCGTCCATACGCCACACGGGCGGTTTGCCATTTCTCCGTATTCAGTGAGTATTATTGCGTTGCAAACACTAGTAATAAGGAGTGGCTATGGCTACCGGCAGCAAGCTCGTTATTGTGGAGTCTCCTACCAAGGCGAAGAAGATTGGCGGATACTTGGGCTCCGGATACACGGTCATGGCATCGGTCGGCCATATCCGCGACCTTGCCCAGCCCAGCCAGGTGCCGGCGGCCGAGAAAGCCAAGTACGGCAAGTTCGGCGTGGATATCGAAGACGGATTCAAGCCGTATTACATCGTGGACGGCAACAAGAAGAAAACCGTTGCCGACCTGAAAAGCGCGCTGAAGAAGGCAGACACCCTCTACCTCGCCACTGATGAGGATCGCGAAGGTGAGGCGATCGCATGGCATCTTGTGCAGACGCTGAAGCCGAAGGTGCCCGTCAAGCGCATGGTGTTCCACGAGATCACGCCGGAAGCGATCAAGGCGTCGCTGAACAACACGCGTGATGTGGACGCCGCCATGGTGGACGCCCAGGAAACCCGTCGTATTCTGGACCGTCTGTACGGCTATGAGCTGTCCCCGGTGCTGTGGCGCAAGGTCGGTCCGGGCCTGTCCGCGGGCCGCGTGCAGTCCGTGGCCACCCGTCTGATCGTGGAACGTGAGCGTGAGCGCATGGCGTTCGTGCGTGCCCCTTATTGGGATGTCACCGCCACGCTGGAAGCGCCCGACGCCGACGGCAACAATGTCGCATTCGATTCTCGCATGGTGTCGCTTGGCGGCCGTCGTTTGGCCGGTTCCAAGGATTTCGGCGATGATGGCCGGCTGACCGCCGCCGGCGCAAAGACAACGTCGTGCAGCTGGACGAAACGCACGCGAATGCGATCGCGCGATCGCTGGAATATGCGACGTTCACCGTCGCATCGATGGAGACCAAGCCGTACCGTCGCCGTCCGGTGCCGCCGTTCACCACGTCCACGCTGCAGCAGACGGCCGGCAATCGCCTTGGCATGAGCTCGCGCCAGACCATGCGTGCCGCGCAGGGGCTGTACGAAAACGGTTTCATCACGTATATGCGTACCGATTCGGTGACGCTGTCGCAGGAGGCGATCGCGGCCGCCCGTGAAGCGGTGTCGCGGCACTTCGGCGAAAAGTACTTGTCCGATGCGCCCAAGCAGTACGCCACGAAGACGGCGGGCGCGCAGGAAGCCCACGAATGTATCCGACCGGCGGGCGCGCATTTCCGCGATCCGGCTGAAATCGCCACCAAAGTGCCGGCCGACCAGCTCAAGCTGTACACCCTGATCTGGCAGCGCACGCTGGCCTGCCAGATGGCCGATGCGACCGGTTCCACCGCCACCGTGCGTCTGTCCGCGCCGACCGAATCCGACGGCGAGGCCATGTTCCAGGCGTCCGGTACCGTCATCGAATTCCCCGGCTTCATGAAGGCCACCGGCGAGGGCCGCCGTAGCGTTGCCGACGCGAAGAAGAGCGCCGAGGCGGCGGGCGTGAAGATTGGCGATAAGGCCGAAAAGTCTGCGAAGGCTTCGAAGAAAACCGATGACAACGTTTCCCTGCCGCCGATGCAGCCGGGCGACGAGCTTGCCGCCGTGGACGTTGCCGCGGACGGCCACGAGACCCAGCCGCCGGCGCGCTACACCGAGCGTCGCTCGTCAAAACGTTGGAACAGAAGGAAATCGGCCGTCCGTCCACGTATGCGAGCATCATCTCCACAATCATCGACCGCGGGTACGTGTACGAGCGTGGCCGTGCGCTGATCCCGTCCTGGCTGGCGTTCTCCGTCACCAAACTGCTTGAAACGAAGTTCCCGAAGTATGTGGATTACGAGTTCACCGCCGATATGGAAACCGGCCTCGACCAGATTGCTGGTGGCCATGAGACCGGCAAGGCGTGGCTGACCCGCTTCTACTTCGGTTCCGGCGATGGTGCGGCCCAGTCCGCCGACGAGGCGCATGAGGGCCTGCAGCAGCAGGTGGCGCAGCTTGGCGAGATTGATGCGCGTGAGATCAACACCATCGATATCGGCGATGGCCTGCACGTGCGTGTCGGCCGTTATGGCCCGTATCTTGAGGACATGAAGCATCTGGATGCGGAAGGCAATCCGAAGCGCGCCTCGCTGCCGGATACGCTCGCTCCGGATGAGCTGACCGTCGAGGTCGGCCACGATCTGATTGAAAACCATTCCGGTGGGCCGCGTGAACTGGGCAAGGACCCGGTGTCCGGCGGCACCGTCGAGGTACGCAATGGCCGGTTCGGCCCGTACGTGGCGTTGGTCATGCCGAGCGCGGAAGATGCCGGCGATACCGCTGTCGAGTCCGCCGCAGGCAAGGCGGGCAAGACGAAGCGTTCCGGCGGTAAGAAGGCGGCTTCCGACCGTCCGAAGATGGCGTCGCTGTTCAAGACGATGAGTCCCGAATCGCTGACGTTGGAGGATGCGCTGAAACTGCTGAGCCTGCCGCGCGAAGTCGGCTCCTACGATGAGGCGAACGCCGAAACCGGCGAAATGCAAACGGTTACGGTCATGGCCAACAATGGCCGTTACGGCCCGTACCTGACCAAGACCGGTGCCGACGGCAAGTCCGACACGCGTTCGCTGGCTTCCGAAGACGAGATCTTCACCGTCGACTTGGAGAAGGCCAAGGAACTGTTCGCGCAGCCGAAGTATGGACGCGGTCGTGGACGTGGCGCGGCCAAGCCGCCGTTGCGCGACTTGGGCACCGATCCGGAAACCCAGAAGCACGTGACCATCAAGGACGGCTTCTACGGCGCGTACATCACCGACGGCGAGACAAACCGTACGCTGCCGAAGCAGTATGCGCCCGAATCGATCGAACCGGCCGAGGCGTTCCGCCTGCTGGCGGAGAAGCGCGCGCAGGGGCCGTCGAAGCGTCGTGGCCGCAAGACGGCTGCGAAGGGAGCCAAGAAGGGCGCTGCCAAAGGAGCGAAATCCGCGAAGAAGGTGAGCGCGACCGAACAGGCGCGTGCCGACCGCCGTGCCAAGGTGCGTGAACTGGCCGACAAGGGTTGGGCGAATACGCGTATAGCGAAGGAGATCGGTTCCACCGCGTCCACCGTGAAGGCTGACGTCGACTGGCTGACCGCCAACGAAGGCTACGCGCGTCCTGAAGTCGTTCCCGCACGCTGACGTTACGCGGTGCGGAAACGTCGCACGATCTGATGTTCCGCAAGACAATCGGCATCGTGCGACACCAAGCTGTGGGCCGAATGGCCGGGCACGGCAGGGGCGCACGGTACAGTGAAAGGCATGCAGGGCACTTTTATCTCGTTTGAAGGCGTTGACGGCGTGGGCAAGACCACGCAGGTCGAACGGTTGCGCGCATATGTTGAATCTCAGGGCCGCGAATGCGTGGTCACGCGCGAGCCGGGCGGCACCGCATTGGGCGTGGCGATTCGCAAAATGCTGTTGCACGGCGTGGATACGGGGGATGAGAACGATTGTGCCGACATCGCCCCGCGTACGGAGGCGCTGTTGTTCGCCGCCGACCGCGCGCAGCACGTCGCGGAAGTGATTCTGCCCGCTCTGCAACGCGGCGCGGTGGTCATCACCGACCGGTATCTCGATTCCTCTTTGGCGTACCAGGCGGGCGGCCGCGAGCTGACGGCCGCGGAAATCCGAAACCTGAGCATGTGGGCCACGAACGGTCTGCTGCCGGAACGCACGTATCTGCTGGATATGGATCCGGCGCAATCGCATGCGCGGCTGCAGCATGCCGAAGACCGCATGGAGGCGGCCGGCAACGACTTCCAGCGTCGCACACGCGTCGCGTTCCTCGACTTGGCTGAACGTGAGCCGGAACGGTTCCACGTCATTGACGCAAGCCAGTCCATCGAAGACGTGTGGGCGCGTATCAAAGCCGATTTCGACACCGTGAGCACCGCTGACGGGGGTATCGCATGAGCGTGTGGAACTCCATAGTAGGCCAAGCGCAGGTGGTCGAACAGCTGAAGGCCATCGCCAGCGGCGACCCGAAGGCCATCGCGCAGTCGTGGCTGATTTGCGGCCCTCCCGGATCGGGCCGTTCCAACGTTGCCCGCGCGTCGCCGCCGCGCTCGAAAGCCCCGATCATGGCCTGAACGATGAGCCGACCAAAACCACCGAGCAGGTGCTTGCCGGCACCCACCCCGACGTGAGCGTGCTGGCCACCAACAAAGTGACCATCGGCATCGACGAGGTGCGTGACATCATCACCACATCCGAGCAGATGCCCGGCACCGCGCCGTGGCGCATCATCATCATCGAAGACGTCGACCGCATGATGGAACGCACCACTAACGTGCTGTTGAAGGAAATCGAAGAGCCGAGCCCGCACACCATCTGGCTGCTGTGCGCGCCCAGCGCCCAAGACGTGCTGCCGACCATCCGCTCGCGCACGCGCATCGTCAACTTGGCCGTACCGTCCAACCAGGCGGTGGCGAAATTCTTGGAATCGCAAGGTTTCGAGCCGAATATCGCGGCGCGTGCGGCACGATTGTCGGAGGGGCACATCGGCATCGCGAGCCTGTATGCCAAGGACGAACGCGTCATGACGGACCGCGACGAGCTCATCGTCGGCGTGCTCGGCTTGCATCGCGCGTCGGATGCCGTGCTATTGGCCGGCAACCTCATCGACAACGCGAAGGCGCAGGCCGAAGCGGAAGTCAACGTCAAAGCGTCCGAAGCGGAAGCCGATTTCCGCCGCATCAACGGGCTCGGACCCAAAGACCGCATACCCCCGAAACTGCGTGGCGCATACAATGCGATCGCCAAAAAAAGACGAGCTCAAACGACGCGCCACCAGACTCACGCGTGACGTGCTCGACCGTGCGCTCAATTCGGTCGCCAGCATCTACCGTGACGTGGCGGTGCTGCAGAACAACGCCGAGGACGCGGTGGGACTCATCAACCTCGAAAACCGTTCCGCCATCACGGAATTGTCGGTACGGCTCGACCGTACGGGGGCCGTGCGCCGGCTGGAGGACATCGCCACCGCGCGCCGCAGGCTCAACGGCAACGGCAATCCGGTTTTGGTGTTCGAAGCGCTGTTCTGCGCGCTGATTCCGTGATTTTCGTAATTTCCAGTAATTACCGGCGATTCGATTCGCGATTCACCGGCGGAACACCGAGGAATCCCGCACAATAAGCTGCGGGGCAAGCATGACACGGGCGCGCGCACGCTGCCGCCTGGCGCAGCAGCCGTCTCCGCCGCGCCTCCGGCAGGACCGGAAGCCAGCAATCGCAAGCATTCCGACACAATACGCTCAAACGGCGCACGCACCGACGTCAGACGGGGCATGGTGGTACGCGCGATGGCGGAATCATGGTAGCCGACCACCAGCACGTCCTCCGGCACGCGGATTCCCAACGCGTCGAACGCCACCATCACGCCGAACGCGATCGCATCGTCGGCGCAGACCACGGCTTCCGGCTGTACGAGCGGCCCGTTGAACAGCCGCATGGCGCAATCGAAACCGCGCTGCACGGTACGTTCGCCGAACTGGTTCCAGTTTTCGCTGGTGGCAAGCCCGTAAGTGCGCATATGCGTGTGGAATGTGGCGAACAGTTCCGCCGATTCGAAAGACAGCTCGTTGCCGGCCATGTATGCGGCGGACGCGATGCCCTGCTCGGCCAGATGTTTGACGATCGCCTCCATCGCGGCGTTTTCGTCGATGCCTACCACGGACACGCGCGGCGCGGTCTGCCGTCCGCAGATCTGCACGATCGGCAGCGTGTTCGCGTACTGGTTCAGCGTTCCGGCAAGGTCAGCGCCGGCTGCGGGCACCACGATCAGCCCGTCCACATGGCGGTTGGCCAGCGATTCGATGCGTTCCGCCTGCGCTTCCTGCGTGGCTCCGATGCTTAGCAGCAGTTGCTGCGATTCGGTGTCGATGGTCGGCTCGATCTCGTCGAGCAGTTGCGCGGCGAACGGTTCCGTGGCGCTCGGAATGATCAGACCGATGGTTTTCGTCACGTCGCTGCGCAGCGCGCTCGCCGCGTAGTTGACGGAATAGCCGAGTTGTTTGGCGGCTTCGCGCACGCGGCGGGCGATATCGTCGTCCTTGCCGCGTTTGCCGGACAGCACGCGTGAGACGGTGGCGATGGACACGCCGGCCGTCGCCGCGACGTGGTGATTGAGCTGCCGCTGTCGGTTCTGCCTGCCATGCGCTGTCCTTTCCGTCGTGTCCGGCTTGCGTTTGCCGGCTCCCTAAGTGTTTTTCAAAATGCCCTAGAGGGTGCCCTAAACCCCTGTGTGCTTCTCGGCCAAAGGTCTGGTCTGATGAACCGGTTCGAGCCGCGAAGAACCTATTAAGAATAGAACGACCGCCCGTCGAATATGGCGGGCGGTCGAAACGTTCGTACGTCAGTGCGTCAGCGCGTTATGCGCGGTGCGTCACTCGGCGTTGACGAGGATGTTGGCCAGGTTGTCGGCCACGGCCTCGGCGTTGTCGCCTTCGACGTTGATGACCACGGTGTCGCCCTGCTTGATGCCCAGACCCATGATGGACAGGATGGAGCCGGCCGGAACGGCGTTGCCGCCTTCCTTGGCGATGGTCACGGTCTGGCCGGAAGCGGTGACGGCCTGTGCGAACATGGCGGCCGGACGGGCGTGAATGCCGACCGGATCGTTGATGACGAGATTGCGGGTTGCCATAATGGTCTCCTTTGTTGTGGTTGGTGGTTGGTTTGCTTACGTTGGGTTGTCTCGATATTTACACGTCGATGTATATCGATTTTTGCATATCGATTGCATTATGCGGCTTTTGCCGGCATCTGCATTTCTTGCGATTATCATAGCACAGTTTTTACGAAACACAGAAAAACGTTTACCGGTTTTGTTTTGCGGGAATTTCGTGTATACTAATCGCAGGCTGAAAATGATTTACCGGCAAAGACGGTGGGGATCATTGCAGTAACTCACCTACGCAAGGCGGGCATAATCCTGCAATCGTTTGCGTATCCATATTTTTTCCCAAGGAAACAGGAAAAGGAGTTCTCATGAACATTAAGGGTGTTGGTATCGGTCGTGGCGTCGCAGTCGGCCCGGTCATTCGCATGGCCGCTCCGCTGCCGGAACCGTCGGACGCTCCGCGCGCCGAAAGCATCTCCGCGGAAACCGAAATCGCCCGCGTCGAAAAGTCGCTCGCCCTCGTCAACGCCGACCTGAACCGTCGCGCCGAAGAAGCCGCCAACGGCGACGAAGGCGCCAAGCAGGCCGCCCGATCCTGCAGGCCATCGCCATGTTCGCCTCCGATCCGTCCCTTGCGCAGTCCATCAAGGACCTCATCAACCAGGGCAAGACCGCCGAGCGCGCCGTGCTGGAAGGCTTCGGCGCGGTCGAAGACATGTTCCGCGCCATCGGCGGCTACCAGGCCGAGCGCGCAGCCGACCTGCATGACGTCGGCCAGCGCGTGATCGCCGACCTCATGGGCGCTCCCGCTCCGGGACTGCCGGTCAGCGAAACCCCGTTCGTGCTCGTCGCCGAAGACCTGTCCCCGGCCGACACCGCCGCGCTCGACATGAGCAAGACCTTGGCCATCGTCACTTCCCAGGGCGGTCCGACCTCCCACACCGCCATTCTGCGCGCGCCCGTGGCATCGTCGCGGTCGTCTCCGCCGCCGAAGCCGCCGAACTTGAGAACGGCACCAACGTCATCGTCAACGCAGCCAAGGGTGAGATCGTGGTGAACCCGAGCGAAGACGAGATCGCCGCCGCCGAAGCCGCCAAGTCCCGTGCCGCCGCAGCCAAGGAACTGCGTGGCAAGCCGGGCGCCACCAAGGACGGCCACCTGATTCCGCTGCTCGCCAACGTCGGCAAGCCGTCCGACGCCGCGAAGGCGCTGGAATACGGCGCCGAAGGCGTTGGCCTGTTCCGTACCGAATTCCTGTTCATCGGCAACTCCGAGCCGCCGAGCGTCGAAGAGCAGACCAAGGCCTACACCGAGCTGCTCAGCCAGTTCCCGGGCAAGAAGGTCGTGATCCGCATGCTCGACGCCGGCGCCGACAAGCCGCTGCCGTTCCTGACTCCGGAAGACGAGCCGAATCCGGCCCTCGGCCTGCGTGGCCTGCGTACCCTGCGCGCCCACATGGACGTGCTCGAAGGCCAGCTCAAGGCGCTCGCCGCCGCCGACGCCGCAACCGACGCGAACCTGTGGGTCATGGCCCCGATGGTCGCCGACCAGCATGAGGCCGACTACTTCGTCAAGCTCGGCAAGAGCTTCGGTCTGAAGTTCGTGGGCGCGATGGCCGAAGTGCCGTCGATCGCCCTGATGGCCGACAAGGTGGCCGACGTGGCCGACTTCGTGTCCATCGGCACTAACGACCTGACCCAGTACACCCTTGCCGCCGACCGTACCCTCGGCTCCGTGGCCAACTATCAGACCGCATGGCATCCGGCGGTGCTGCGCGCCATCAAGATGATCTGCGACGCGGGCAACGCCAAGGGCATGCCGGTGGGCGTGTGCGGCGAGGCCGCGGCCGATCCGGATCTGGCGGTCGTGCTGGCCGGTCTCGGCGTCAACTCGCTGTCCATGACCCCGGTGGCGCTGGACGATGTGCGCGCCTCCCTCGCCGAAGTCACCTTCGAAGAGGCCAAGGCCAAGGCGGCTGCAGCCCTCAATGGCGACTTCTACAAGCCGGCCGAGTGATTTTTCCCCCTTCTTTCTTTCGCTCGGCTATTCCGGACTTTGCGGCTGCGTCATCGCGGCCGCAGGGTTCCGCCACTGCAAATGTGCCTATGAGAGCGATTCGGTTCTGATGGGCCCTGTTTCCCGGAATGACCCCGTTTCGTGCGATCGCGCGCGGACGGGGTCGTTTCGGTTGCGGGTTGTGTCGATTGCTGCGATTGCGTCGATTGCGCCACCGGCGTAGACGCGTCATACGGCCGCGTCGCGTCACGCGCATGCGCGATACTGGAAGCATGAAGATTTCCGCAGATTTCACCGTCATTCCCGACGCGTTCGCCAAGGCGGCGCCGCCTGAGAACTGCATCGACGGCACTCCGATCGTTTCCTTCCCCTTCTATATCGACGAGCTCGACCCGTCCGTGCAGTTTCTGCATTGGGAATTCGTCGATCCCGATTCCATTCCGGTGTGCGGTTTCCAGTGGAACCATTGGTCGCTCGCCAATCTGCCCGTGGACGCGCTGATGTACGATTTCAACGATTCACATGCATTGGCGATTCCGGCCGATTTTTCCCGCACGGTTTCCGCGATGATTCCCGAAACGGTGCAGGGACGCACGTCCGCCGCATCGCCGTTGTTGAAAGGCCGTAGCGACGATCCCGCCGTCACCATGCGTTACAACGGTCCGTATCCGCCTGATCGGGATCACGAATACTACCTGCACGTATGGGGCACCACCGCGCCTCTCAATGGTCTCAATCAAGGCTTCTGGCTCAACGAGATGGAACGCGCGTTGCGTAATTCCGGTGCGATCGCGGACCAAGGCGCTATCTTCCTGACCGGCAAGGCGTGACCGGTGAAACCGGCGAGAACAGCCGGCAAGGCGCAAACCGCGTAATCGCAAGAAAATACCAAAGAATACCGCAAACGTAAACAAAACAAACGAAAGGAACCTACATATATGGCATGCACCACGATTCTGGTCGGCAAGGACGCAAGCTATGACGGATCGACCATCATCGCCCGCAATGAGGACAGCGCGAACGGCGAATTCTGCCCGAAGCGCTTCATCGTCGTCAAGCCGGACGAGCAGCCGCGCCACTATAAGAGCGTGCTGTCCCATGTGGAAGTGGATCTGCCGGACGAGCCGTTGCAGTACACGGCCGTGCCGAACGCGGATCTGAAGGAAGGCATTTGGGGCGAAGCCGGCGTCAATGAGGCGAATGTGGCCATGAGCGCCACCGAAACCCTCACCACCAACGAGCGCGTGCTCGGCGCCGACCCGTTCGTGGAACTCACCCCAGCCAAAGGCAAGAAAGGCGAAGACGGCTACGAGCCGGAAGTGCCCGGCGGTATCGGCGAAGAGGACTTCCTTACCCTCGTGCTGCCGTATGTCAAGACCGCCCGCGAAGGTGTAACCCGTCTCGGCGCGCTGCTCGAACAGTACGGCACCTACGAGATGAACGGTGTCGCCTTCTCCGATGTGGATGAGATCTGGTGGCTTGAAACCGTCGGCGGCCACCACTGGATTGCCAAGCGCGTGCCGGACGAAGCATACGTGACCATGCCGAACCAGCTCGGCATCGACGAATTCGACCTTGACGATGCCCTCGGCGACCAGGAGGAGCATATGTGCTCCGCGGACCTCGGTGAATTCATCGAACGCAACCACCTCGACCTGGCCGTGGAGAACGTCACCCCGTTCAATCCGCGTGACGCGTTCGGCTCCCACTCTGATTCCGACCATGTTTACAACACCCCGCGCGCTTGGTACATGCAGCGCTTCCTCAACCCGTACGACGAGCAGTGGACGGTCGGGACGCCGACCACCAGCCGACTTCGGACGACATTCCGTGGGCCCGCCAGCCCGATCGCAAGATCACCATCGAGGACGTGAAGTACGTGTTGAGCTCCCACTATCAGGGCACCCCGTACGATCCGTACGGCAAGCTCGGCGACCAGCATTCGCGCCACATGTTCCGTCCGATCGGCATCAACCGTCAGAGCCAGCTGTCCGTCATGCAGATCCGCCCGTACCGCCCGCAGGTCAACCGCGCCGTGCAGTGGATTGCCTACGGTTCCAATCCGTTCAACACGCTCGTGCCGTTCTTCCCGAACGTCGATTCCACGCCGAAGTATCTTGAGGACACCACCACGCGCGTCACCTCCGAGAACTTCTACTGGGAGAACCGCATCATCGCGGCCCTGTGCGACGCCAGCTTCGCCGACACCGCCAACGCGGTGGAACGCTACCAGGAGAAGACCGGCGGCATGGGCCACCGCATGGTAGCCGCCACCGACGGCAGATCGACCGTCTGGTGGAAGACGTCATCGACGAATTCGACGCGGACGACGAGACTGGCGACGTGCAGCCGATGGAACCGGACGAAATCATCGAAGCCGTCCGCAACGGCGAGGCGCGCGAAGTGCTCGCCACCGCCAACGAGACCATGGCCGCGCAGCTTAAGGCGGAAACCGACAAGCTGCTCGACTCCGTGCTCTACACCACCAGCATGAACATGAAGAACGGCTTCCACATGTCCGACTTCTGATATTTTCTGCGATTGCGCAATCGCAAGAAATTCTACGAAAACCCGCGTAGCAACCGGCTTCCGCACAGCGTTCGCCACAAACAGTTCCGTATGACGGTCGGCGCGCGTCCGCTGTGCGGGAGCCGGTTTCTTTGGTGGCGCGTGCTTATTAGAATGGCGATCGTCTTTGCTTTCCGCTCGTGCCGGCGCGCGTTGCATAGGCGATGTCTGTCGCGTACGTTGTGCGCCATACAGCGGAATGCTTCCCAAGAAAGGAACCCAGTGACCAGCATTGAGGATTTCACCAGCCAATACGGTCTGGTGCAGAAGATTGATGCGTTCGGCTATCTCGATTATCTGAAGAACAATCCGGATGCGCCGCGCAAGCATGGCAAGGTCGTCCTCGTCACCGCCGACACCCCGTTGAAGGCGTCCCGCGGTGAGGGCAAGACCACCACCACGATTGCGTTGATCGATGCGTTGCGCGAACGTGGCATCGACGCGGCAGCCGTGCTGCGCCAGCCGAGCATGGGCATCACCGCAGCCGGTTCCAAGGGTGGCGCGTCGGGCGGCGGCAAGGCCTCCCTGACCCACCCGGAGCTGATCGACTGGGGTCTGTGCGGTGAAATGGGAGCCATCGAGGCCGCCCAGAACCTGTTGGTCTCCTTTGCGGAGAAGGCTGTTGACGACGGCAAGCTGGACACCATCCTCGTACCGCGCGTCTCCGAAGTGCCGTCCCGTTCCCTGCGCCAGATCGCAGTGGACCGTGGAAAGGGCGACGTGGCTGAGCGTGTGGTGCTCACCCCGACCTGCGAGCTCATGCAGATCGTTGTGCTGTCGCGTTCCATGGATGAGATCTCCGAGCGCGTTGCCAAGATGGTCGCCGGCACGAAGGATGGCAAGGCCGTGACCTTCGGCGAATTCGTTGACCTGTGGCGTATCACCGGCATCCTCGGCGACGCCGTGAAGCCAGCCAAGACGGAGACCGTGAACGGCTCTCCGGTGTACGTGCACGGCGGCCCGTTCGCCAACGTGTCCATCGGCATTCCGACGCTGGTTTCCGTGGAAATGGCCTGCGCATTGCATGACGTGGTCATCGTCGAAGCCGGTTATGGTACCGACGCAGGCGCGCAGAAGTGGCTTGACATAGCCTGCCGCGAATACGACGCGCAGTGGCCGTCCGCAGCCATCGTCGTGACCCGCGCTTCCACGTGGCGCGACGATCCGGATCTGGCATGGCGCTACCCGTTCCACGTCCAGCGCCTCGAAGGTCTTGATATTCCTACCTTCCCGCTTATCAACCTGTGGGATGGCGAGGATGATCAGATTCCGGCGCTCAAGGACACCGCCAAGGAACTGGAATTCCGCGACCCGATCATCGGCAACCTGTACCGCGACGGTGGCGACGCGCTCGCCCCGCAGCTCGATGCGTTCGTCGATGCCGTGACGAACGGTTCCATGCCGGCCGAACCGCACAGCCACAAGGGCATGGCTCTGGTGGAGAACGTGCGTTGGGTGGCCGAGCATGCGTATGGCGTTCCGGCCGACCGTGTGATTCTGAGGACGGTTTCGCCGAGTCGTTGCAGGCCGCCGAGGGTCTGTGCGCCAGCGCGGGCATCGATTTCGGCTCGCTTGCTCTGGTCGCGGTGAAGTCTCCGGCCACCATGACCGACAACGACCGCGCTCCGGAAGCCGAGCGCACCGTCACGCTGAAGAAGGTCGAAGTGCATTCCGCGCGGGCCTGGTGCACGTGAACCTCACCACGTCGCTGACCACCCCGATGCCGAAGATCGTCTGATTTTCTTGCGATTGCGCCGCGTGGCGGTACGTCCCGTACCGTCGAGGGCGCTCGCTAATCGTTGATTCGGCGTAAATACAAAGCCGCTGGTCCCGTTCGGGCCGGCGGCTTTTTTCGTGGGTGATACCTTTACGTTGTCCGTTTGTGGGTGCGGGCGTGCTTGCATGTGCGCCCCCTTTTGCTCACGAGTTGCGGAATGGGGCGATTTTTCTCTCTTATGAGCAAAAGGGGGTATGATTACTGACGATTTTGCTGGTTTTCATACCCCTTTTCGCTCACGTCCCGTAGAAAAGGCCCGTTTCTCGCTTTTGTGAGCGGTCGGGGGTGCTGATATTGCGATTTCCCTGCCGTAGTCAGGCGAGCTCCTAGACGTGCTTCCCGTAGGTGAGGTGAGAGGTTTGCAATATGGGCAAACCTCGAAGGAACGGTGGAACTTCGTTAAGAAGCCGAGATCAGAAGTTGCCGCCGTTCCAACCCCAGTCGGTCGTGGCGGTGTAGCGGATGTAAGTGCGGTCGGCCGGAATGCCCAGTTCCTTGCCCAGCGCGGCCATGATCTGCTCCGTCAGCTTCTCCCAGGCGGAACCCGGCACGGAACGGCCGAACACATTCACTTCCACGTATGCGGCCGGCTTGGAATCGTCACCGCCGAAATAAATCGGCATATTGTCTTCGAACGGGCACATCAGCCAGCCTTCAGACTTGCCGGGAACGGCAGAAATCGCCTTGCCGTAGGCGTCTTCAGCGCCTCGCGCTGCCCAGGGGTGGTGGATACGGAAACGTGCGTGTGGATGACTGGCATTGCTGCTCCTTGCAATCGTTGAAATATATTGTTCTTCGTTACCCAAGTTTAGGTGGTCTGCGCGCGAGTGTTAAATATCCCGTGTGAGAAAACTGATTGAACAGCTTATGAAATTCGGCATTGTGGGTGTGATCGCCTTCATCATCGACTGGGGTATTCTAAACATTCTCGTCGGCGCCTTCCACATGCACAACGTGCTCGCCGCCACCATCTCGTTTATCATCTCGTTGATCTTCAACTATGTCGCCAGCATGAAGATGGTGTTCAAGCATCGTGAGGACATGGCTCGCTGGATGGAGATCGTCATCTTCGTGGTCGGCGCGGTGATCGGCCTGTTTATGAACGACGCCATCATCTGGATTTCCACGTACGGCATGAACCATGATGCGTATGTCTCTCAAAGCGCCGAATATCTGATCCGTACCAACGTGGGCAAGCTTATCGCCACCGCCGTGGTGATGGTGTGGAACTTTGTGACGCGCAAGTGGTTGTTGGACGATACGCATACCAACGCCACGAACCGTCTGAAGAAGAAGGAAAACCGCCTGACTCCGGAACAGCTGGAAGCCAAGTGGGAGAACAGCTTCTCGCACAAGCTGGGCGTCTGGTCGCTGGAGCACACGCCGAAGGGCTGGCCGAAGTAAGCCGCTACGCGCCCGTCACAGCGTTACGTATACAAAAGCGCGCCCGAATCGAAGTATTGCGATTCAGGTGCGCTTTTTTGATTGATGTTGCGATTCCGCCACTCGGCTTACGTTCTGGCTCACGCAAGCCGAACGTGCGCAAGCCGAACGCGCGCAATCACACGCTGACGGAAGTAAGCATCGGCTGCTCCGTGGATTCCTTGATCTGCTTGAAGCCGAACAGGGCGATCACCAGCGAAGCCAATGCCAAAGCCGTCACCACGATGAAGCCGCCATGCGAGCCCATGCGGTCGATGAACTGTCCCGCGATCGCGGAGCCCACCGAACCGCCGATCGAATTCATCGCGCCCATCCAGGCCATGCCTTCCGTGAAGCGTGTGGGCGGAACCAGGTGCAGCATCAGCTGGTTGCCGTTCACCCACGTCGGAGCCTGGCAGACGCCGATGCACAGGTAGATGATCATGATCACCCATAAATGCTTGGCGAACATGAACGAACCGATTCCAAGATTCACCACCGCAAGACAGAAGTAGAAACGCTTCCACAGTGGAATCGTCCATTTTTCGCACCATACACGAGCGCGCCGATCAGAGAGCTGAACGAGAAGCAGGCGAATACGAAACCGGTGAACTGCTTCATATGCGCCTCTGTGGCGAACGCGACGATCGAAATGCTGGCAGCTGACTGGAATGCCCCCAAGCCGAACCACGTCACGCACACGGCGATCAGGCCCGGACCCCAGATCGACTCCTTGCGTCCGGCCTTCACCTCCGCCTCGGCCTTCTCCATCGCAGCCTGCACCTCGGCCGCCGTCTTGCCTTCCGCACGCGCCTTGTTGCGCGCGTACTCCACCGCGGCCTCGGCCTGCAGCGCCTTGGACCGGGCGGCCTCGCGCTCGCGGTACTCCTTGCGGGTCATGCCCGCCTCGCGGGCCAGCTGGGTCTGCGACTTCGGCTCGGTCGTAAGCTCCGTCAGGAACATCAGCGCGCCAATCACCACGCACATGCCGGTGAATGAGAACGCCAGCAGACCTGAAATTACGGCCAAGGTGGATGCCAGCGGATTGCCGATCACCCACATGCATTCGTCGAATACGCCTGATAGGGACAGCGCGCGGTTCGTTTTTTCCGCATCCCCTTTGAGCAATGTGGTCCAACGTTGACGGCTCATCGCGCCCCACGGCGGAATCGCCGCCATGAACGGCACGATGCAGAACAGGATCCATGACGGTACGCGGGCGGTAATGCAGGATACCAGCGAAATCGCGGCGATTATCCATACAATGATCGTCGGAATCGAAACCTGACGCTGACCAAACTTGTCGACCAGCTTGCCGAGCACCGGGCTCGCCACGGCCAGCGCGATCGCCTGCACGGCCGTCAGCGCGCCCGCCAGCGAATAGTTGCCGTAGTAATGCTGCACGGAAATCGTGATCGTCATGCCGACCATTGGGAACGGCATGCAGGCGATTACCGATCCGACGGAGAATCGCGCGGTGTGCGGTATGCGAAGCAGCTCCGCATACCCTCCGAAAAGACGTTGGCCGATGTCTTTGACGCCGACGAGGACATTGTTGGTCATGCTTGCCGCTCCTTTCCGCTCACGGTTTCGCTCGTGACGTCCGCAGCTTTGCGTCGCGTGCGGACTGATGGTGGTGGTTCCCCTGAATTATTGGTTAACCGCTTCCGATACCAGCTCGCTGCCCCAGTCGTCCGAACACGTCAATCGATTGACATGTTTGACATGCCGCACACGGGGAGAAAGGTGGGATGGTGCGTGTTGTTTGTGTGTCTTTGTTGACCAAGGCAACTTTATGCGCAGGTACCGTCGTGACACGCGGTACATTAGGGCAGGAACCAATATTCGAATCGACGAATTTTTTCACAGGGCCGGCGACCGGCGAAACGTGCTGAGCCAGCACGTGGCCGGCAGGTCCGAAACGCAAGAAAGGCGGCCAATATGCCGGCGACAACCATCCATTTCGTGCGCCACGGCAAAGTGGAGAACCCCGGGCACCTGCTGTACGAGCGGCTGCCCGGTTTCCACCTGTCCGACGTGGGCGTGCGCATGGCGCAGGCCACCGCGCATTACATCGCGGTCAGCCCGCAGCTGAACACCGTATCCGCCGTCTACTCGTCGCCGCTGGAACGCACGCGCGAAACGGCGGGGGAGATCCTCGAATCGCTGAATTCGGTACGTGGACTGCGCGGCGAGGAACCGCTGGAGCTGCAGACGGACGAACGCCTCATCGAAGCGCGCAACGAATTTCGCGGCAAGCGTATCGGCTTCGGCGAAGGCGCGCTGTGGAAGAACGGCAACTGGAAGCTGGTACGCAACCTGTGGAAGCCGAGCTGGGGCGAAAGCTACCAGTCGATCGCGCATCGCATGCAGGACTTCGCCCTGGAGAAAGTGGCGGAATATCCCGGCAAACAGATCGTGGTGGTCAGCCACGAATCGCCGATTTGGAGCTACCGGCACATGCTGGAAACGGGGCACCCCGAACACAACATGCTGTTGCGCCACACCGCGCTCGCTTCTATCACCTCCATCACTTACGATTGCAATACCGGG
>ENA-OQAL01000040-OQAL01000040.1-human-gut-metagenome-genome-assembly--contig:-NODE-40-length-29664-cov-3.657379_pt1 | contig 29664 bp, 31 predicted proteins | sample MGYA00242491_ERZ504519 | MGnify/ENA primary metagenome ERZ504519 (study PRJEB26092, sample SAMD00036260) | human gut metagenome | host: Homo sapiens | study: EMG produced TPA metagenomics assembly of... | reverse complement strand
ATTCTGATAAGACGCGGTAAGGTAAATCCGACCAAAGCCACAACAGTGACGATAATCAAGGCTGCAGCCTGTCGTTTCCCCAAATCCCGGGCGCATTTTATAAGCACCGTAACTTTTATTCCGATCTTTGAAGATGAGTTCACACCATTCCAAAGAAGTTAAATCAACTTTTGACATTTTTCTTTCTCTTTATAAAGTTATACATTGTTGCCTGCCGCATTTTGACTTAACTCGCCTTGAGAAAGATAGTTGTCTATCAGGAATTGGTCACCGTCTGTAATATCCACGATTACATATTTCCCTATGCTGCAGATTTGCATTTCGTCTAATGCGTCTATCAGATTTTTTATAGGTAGATTTGTCCGTAGCTTTGATTATGACGGTAGGAGTGTCTTTTCCTGATTTTACACTGGCTATTTCCTGCCTGCATTCCTCTTCGGTAATTTCAAGTCTTGCCTTTTTTTCCTTCAGTTCACGAACTTTCTTGACTGCTTCATAGTTTTTTGCTGAGCAACAGTTTGCGTAATCCGCTGGCATCATAGGTTGTTTCTTTTAGTGATGCATAGTTCTTGTAATCCGGTTCACCTTCATAATAATAGAGTTTTCCTTCCTCGGCCAGCAACAAAGTCAGTGCTTGAGAAGCCTTGACTTTATTCTGCTGTTCTTCGGTGATGTTTTTATCATTGGAAGGCATGCTGATTTCCATTGTTTGCGGTTTGCTCAGTGAAGTACACAGCATGAAGAAAGTTATCAGTAGCATATTCATGTCGACCATCGGGGTGAAATCCACCCGGATATTCATCTTTTTCTGCTTGCTACCTTTTTTCTCTTTATTATTGTTTTTCTTGAATTTCAGCCATACTTTTTGTTTTATTCTTCAGGACTTGATTCAGAGAGGTAATCAGGTTGTACCTGTTCTCTTAAGGTCTTGAAGGGAATTCATCACTTTTTTTAATGACCGCGTATGGTGTTTGCTGGTCGGCTTTGATAGCAATGCGCAAGTCATGATTGATAGCACGTGCATTGCGTACCCAGGCCTTAAACTGATTGTCAATACTGTCACAAGGAATTCCTTGATCCTTTAAGATGCGGTCTTGCTGTTCCGTGCTAAGGGCAAGGAACGATTTCATATTTTTCATCGGCACTCCAAAAGTCGGGAATAAGGAAAATTTCTTGATTTCCTGTGGGGTAAATGTCAAGCCGTACTCTTTCCCATAGCTTCTAGCGTAGCTGCCATGTCATTCTGCTTATCAAGACTCATAAAGATTCTGCCCCCGGGATCTACCAGAATGGACATGATGTTCGTTTCGGGTATCTTTATCTCGGAAATTGATGCAGGAGTGACAACCTGTACAGGCTCTTTTTTCACGAAACTGGCTGTCAGCATGAAAAAAGTAAGCAGCAGCACCGTGACATCGCTCATGGCTGTCATGTCGATGAACATATTTTTCTTTTTTATTTAGCTCTACTCATAGTGAAATCTTTTTAATGGAACTTCTGTTTCTGTCTGCGTGAGGAAATCCTCAGCGGGACAGAAATTAATGAGTGGCTGCAAAAGTCTGTACAATGGAAAAACCAACTTCGTCAAGACTGTATGTCAGTTTGTCTATCTTGTTCGTATAATAGTTATAAGAAATAACTGCCAACGCACCGGTCAAGATACCAAATGCGGTGTTGATCAAAGCTTCGGAAATACCAGTGGACAAAGCTACGGAGTCAGTACCCCCTCCGGCAGAAAGTGCGGCAAATGAACGGATCATACCGATTACGGTTCCAAGCAATCCCATTAAAGTTCCTAAAGTGGTGATTGTGGCGATAATGGGTAGGTTCTGTTGCATCATAGGAAGTTCGAGTGCTGTGGCTTCCTCCAGTTCCTTTTGTATAGCAAGAGTTTTCTGGTCTTTGCTCAATTCGTTGTTCTGCTCCATCTCACGGTATTTGCGGAGAGTGGAACTTACGACATTGGCCACTGAACCACGCTGTTTGTCACATAGTTCTTGTGCTTTTTCCAAATTTCCTTTATTTAAGGCTTCTTTAAGCTGTTCTACAAATTTTGGAGAGCTTGCTTCTGCCGAAAGATGCACGAAGGGTAAAAAAACGTTCTACACTGAGAGCCAGTACCGTAAGTAAGAGTGTCTGAATGACGGGTACAATGATTCCTCCTTTGTAGATGGTACCTAACATATTGCCTGGAAGCGGATGATTGTTTGGGTCATTGTTCATGAAGTTTGCCGGATTTCCAAAAACAAAATGATAGATACCTATAGCCACGAGAAAACATACGATGATAACTAAACCTGCGTCTTCTATTCCTTTAAATGATTTTTTGAACTATTTGTTTCATGATTTATGCGTTTTATAGATTTTTTTAAAATGAGACATAAGATATTTCGCTTATTTCAAAAAAATGAGACAAGCAAAGCTATACTGCCCCGGCACAACCGTATCGGAGCAGTGAAAAACAACTAATCTATAAAACGGCTAAATGATGATTTTTCTCATAGCAAATACATAGTATCTGCATGAAGGAATCACACAATGAATATTGGTCGAAGGGTAAAGGCACTCCTTATCCTTCAACAAGCCTACTTCACGTAGGGAATGATAAAAAAGTAGTAAGCGTAAGAAGAAGTTTATATTTTGTTCGTCATTGCGTACTACACGCTTATCCGTCAACAACCTGTTGAAGGAATTGTCGCGATTTAGTGTACTGAACAAATTATGTGCCTTGTCAAGGGTGGCATGGATAAAATTGAGCGTTTCTTTTGTCTCTCTCTGACAAGATACCGTAGATAAATTGGGAAAATCATTTGACACCTGATTGCATGACACAGCTTCTGTCACCTCTATTTTCATAAAGATGACCGTAAGCAGCAGCATTATTTTAAGCATGGTCAGTTTCATGTGTTCTGTTTTTCCCTTTTAGGCTTGGCAAAGATAGATAATATTCTTAAATATTCGGAGAAGATGGGTGAAATATTTTTTGCTTCTTCCTAATTATGGGGCTGATAACCTCATTTTTTGCTGAAATGTTCATTGAAATGGGATGTTTGTCAGCTGAAAAATATATACCTTTGTCAAAAAAATAAAAGAAGAAGAGAATGAATTTTCAGAAACTGACTCCCATTGTGAACAAACCCAATGCGTGGGCCCTGAGTCCGCTGGTGGTATTTTTATGCCTGTATCTGGTGGCTTCCCTGCTCATCAATGATTTTTATAAAATTCCGATTACCGTAGCTTTCATGGTGTCTTCCATTTATGCCGTAGCTACGACGAAAGGACTGAGCTTAAACGACCGCTTGTTGCAATACTCCGCAGGAGCGGCCAACAAGAACATCATGCTGATGATATGGATTTTCATCTTGGCGGGGGCCTTTGCACAGTCGGCTCAGGCCATGGGGGCTATCGATGCGACGGTAAACCTGACCTTGCGGCTGCTTCCGGGCAATCTGCTGCTGGCGGGAATCTTTTTGGCATCGTGCTTCATTTCTCTTTCCATCGGTACGTCGGTCGGTACCATTGTCGCACTGGTTCCTGTAGCTGCCGGTATCGCGGCCAAGACGGATGTCAGCGTGGTTTTCATGACGGCGGTAGTAGTGGGTGGTGCCTTTTTCGGCGACAACCTGTCCTTCATTTCCGATACGACCATCGCGGCTACCCGTACGCAAGGGTGCGTGATGCGCGACAAGTTCCGGGTGAATTCATTGATTGCCCTTCCGGCTGCCTTGCTGGTATTTGTGTATTATGTTATATATGGAAGCCATATTGAGGTGGTGCAGGATATTCCCCATGTAGAATGGATGAAAGTCATACCTTATATAATTGTGCTTGGAATGGCAGTGGCTGGTGTCAACGTATTGCTGGTACTGTTGCTGGGTCTGGTTTCTACGGGTATTGTGGGCATGGCATACGGTACATTCGATGTGTTCGGATGGTTTGGGGCTTTGGGTAAAGGGATGACGGGCATGGGAGAACTGATCATCGTAACCCTGATGGCAGGAGGTATGCTGGAACTGATACGTTTTAACGGAGGTGTGGATTATGTGCTGCACCGTCTGACTCAGCATGTAAGAGGAAAACGAGGAGCCGAACTAAGTATCGCCGCACTGGTGAGCCTGGCCAATATCTGTACGGCCAATAATACGATTGCCATTATCACTGTGGGCCCATTGGCAAATGACATTGCCGAACAGTTCCGGGTAGACAAACGGAAGAGTGCCAGTATTCTCGATACCTTTTCGTGTGTGATTCAGGGTATTATCCCTTATGGTGCGCAACTCTTGATTGCGGCCGAGCTTTCGGGTTTATCTCCTATCCACATCATAGGATACCTTTATTATCCCATGGCACTGGGAGTGGCGGCTGTGCTGAGCATTCTGTTGCGTTATCCTCGCCGGTATTCCTGATCAGGTTGTTTTCATCGTATTGTATAATTTTGTAATCGGATTAAAATAAGAAGATATATGCTGATTTATAATACTACTTTTCATGTAGAGATGGGTGATGCCCGTAATTTTGTGATATGGTTGAATGAATTCTACATTCCGGAAGTGGAAAAATCGGGTGAACTGAAAAATCCCCGTATCCTGCGTATCTTGAGCCATAAGGAGCAGGACAGTGAATGCTTTTCACTCCAGTGGGAAGTGGAAGACAGCGCGACGTTGCATCGCTGGCATGTAAAGCAGGAGGCTGCCTTGAATACGGAGATGATGAAAGTGTTCAAGGATAAGGTCATCGGTTTCCCCACATTAATGGAGGTAATAAGGTGATACAGCCGGTTAAGGAAAAAATCATTCTCGGTATCGACCCGGGTACGAACATCATGGGATACGGGATACTGAAGGTGACGGGTGTCAAACCGGAAGTGATGACACTCGGCGTCATCGACCTGCGTAAATGCGGCGACTCGTATCTGAAGCTGAAACACATTTATGAGCGCGTGCAGGGTATCATTTCTTCGTACCTTCCTGATGAACTGGCTATTGAAGCTCCGTTTTTTGGAAAGAACGTACAGTCCATGCTGAAGTTAGGACGTGCGCAGGGGGTGGCTATTGTAGCAGCATTGACACGTGACATCCCCGTGACAGAATATGCCCCGTTGAAAATCAAGATGGCCATTACCGGCAACGGGCAGGCCAGCAAGGAGCAGGTGGCCGATATGTTGAAGCGTATGCTGCACATACCCGACTCGGAAATGGGCCCCTTTATGGATGCGACGGATGCCTTGGGAGCAGCTTATTGCCATTATTTGCAGATGGGACGTCCGGAAATGCCGAAAGCTTATTCCAGCTGGAAGGACTTTATCGCCAAGAATCCGGGACGCATAAAGAAATAGGAGATTAGAACCATGAATTTAAAACAGCTTGTAGTGATGTCGGCCGTGGCTGTGGCTACCGGATGTACTTCTTCACAGCAGCATACCAGTACGCCGTTTGATGAATATCCGGTGTACGAGGGGGAATGGGTGGAAATGGCTTATACGCCTGCTTCAACCCGCTTCTCGCTTTGGGCTCCTTCGGCTCAGGAAGTGCGGGTGCTGCTGTACGAAAAGGGCAGGGAGGTTCTGCCTATCGTATGGTGAAGATGGAACCGGCATCTGACGGTATGTGGCAGGCTCGCGTGGACGAAGACCTGAAAGGAAAGTTCTATACGTTCAATGTCAAGATAGACGATGTATGGCAGGGAGATACGCCCGGACTCATGGCCAAGGCTGTGGGAGTGAACGGCGACCGGGCAGCCGTCATCGACTGGAAAGAGACGAATCCGGAGGGGTGGAACGAAGACAAGCGTCCGCCGCTGAAACGCTTCTCCGACATGGTGATTTATGAGCTGCACCATCGCGATTTCTCTATCGATACCATCTCCGGCATCCGGAACAGAGGAAAGTTCCTGGCTTTGACGGAGGAAGGAACGCATACGTATCTGGGCGAGAAAACGGGCATTGACCATTTGAAGGAATTGGGCGTGACACACGTACAGCTGTTGCCTTCGTTCGACTTTTCTTCGGTGGACGAAACCAGGCTTGATAAACCGCAGTACAACTGGGGATATGACCCGAAGAACTACAACGTGCCGGAAGGCTCGTATGCCACCGACCCTTATCGACCGGAAGTGCGTATCCGCGAGTTCAAGCAGATGGTCATGGCACTTCATCGGGCAGGTATCCGGGTGGTGATGGACGTGGTGTATAATCACACGGCTATCACGAAAGGAGGCAATTTTGAACGGACCGTACCGGGTTATTTCTATCGCACGGACGAGGAAGGGAAATGGGCTAACGCATCGGGTTGTGGCAATGAAACGGCCAGCGAACGACCGATGATGCGGCGTTTCATGATAGAGTCAGTCTGCTATTGGGCCAGAGAATATCACATAGACGGGTTCCGTTTTGACCTGATGGGGATTCATGACATCGAAACCATGAATGCCATCCGTAAGACACTCGACAAGATTGACCCTACAATATGCATGTATGGAGAAGGCTGGGCAGCCGGAAAACCACAACTGCCGGATAGTCTGCTGGCCATGAAGAAGCATGCAGCCCAGTTACCACACATCGGCATGTTCTGCGATGAAATGCGCGACAGCCTGCGTGGTCCGTGGGGAAACGATGCCAAGGGAGCTTTTGTCATCGGACGCATGGGATACGCCGCCGGTGTGAAGTTCGGACTGGCGGGAGGAATCGCACATCCGCAACTGGTCAGCGACAAGGAATCCACCGTTCCGGCTTTCTGGGCTGCGCAACCCGAACAGATGATCAGTTATGTGAGCTGTCACGATGACCTTTGTCTGGCCGACCGTCTGAAAGCGACATTGCCGGGACTTTCTGCATTAGAGATGAACGCCTTGGCCAAACTGGCTGCTACGGCAGTATTCACTTCGCAGGGCATTCCGTTCTGGTATGCAGGTGACGAGATTCTGCGCGACAAGCAGGGAGTGGCCAATTCATACAAGAGTCCGGATGCAATCAATGCCATCAACTGGGGGCGGAAGACTTCGCAGCGTGATTTCTTTGATTATGTGAGGGGCCTGATTGCCATGCGAAAGGCGCATCCTTCTTTCCGTATGGGCGATGCGGACTTGATTGCCAAACACCTGGAGTTTTTGCCGGTACCGGCAAGCAACGTGGTGGCTTTCCGTATCAAGGGAAGTCCGGCGGGTGATTCATGGCTGAATACGATTGTGGTGCTCAATGCCCGTACGGAACCCGTGCAGATTGACGTACCTGAGGGACGTTACTGGATAGCCTGTCGTGACGGACGCATAGACAATGTGCTGGGACTGGGTACGCTGACCGGCAACAAACTGGTGGTAGTGCCTCGTACGGCCATGATTGTGCATCAATAAACCAAGAGAACAACTACTTAAAGGAACAAAATAAAAACAGAGAAAGACAATGCAGCATGTAATTACAATTGAGAACGGAGTGACTCGTCATCCGTTGTACCGGATGAAAGAGCCTGTGAACTTGCAGATTGCGGCAGGAGAACATGTGGCCATCGTGGGACCGAACGGTGGCGGAAAAAGTCTGCTGGTAGACACTATTACCGGACGCTATCCGTTGCTGATGAATGAAGTGAAATACGACTTCTCGCCTTCGGAATCGAAGATGGCTTGTGACAACATCAAATACATCACCTTCCGTGACTCGTACGGGGATGCCGACGGGAACTATTATTACCAGCAGCGCTGGAATTCGCAGGACCTGGACGATACGCCTATCGTAGCCGATTTGCTTCCTCCCTGCAAGGACGAACAACTGCGGAAAGCGCTGTACGATTTGTTTGGTATTGAGGAAATGCTAAGCAAACATATAATTCTGCTGTCGAGCGGGGAGCTCCGCAAGTTTCAGCTGACCAAGACCTTGTTGAGTGGTCCGAGAGTACTGATTATGGACAATCCTTTCATCGGACTGGATGCGCGGACTCGGGGACTGCTGCACACATTGCTGGGAAAACTGACTGAAATGACCAACCTGCAGATAATTTTGGTCTTGTCGAAGACAGACGATATCCCGACATTTATAACACATGTGATACCGGTGGAAGACCGTCATTGCGGGCCGAAAATCACTTTGCAGGAATATCTGGCACACCGTGAACCAGACCCTGCTCATGTGTTGTCTGACGAGAAACGGCAGCGGATACTGGACTTGCCGTATGCCGATAACCTGTTCCATACGGAGCATATCGTAGACTTGAACAAAGTAAGTATCCGTTACGGAGAACGGGTGATTCTGAAAGAATTCGACTGGACGGTGAAATGTGGCGAAAAGTGGGCGCTCAGTGGCGAAAACGGAGCTGGGAAGTCTACCTTGCTGAGCCTGATCTGCGCCGACAATCCGCAAAGCTATGCCTGCGATATTTCTTTGTTTGGTCGTAAACGGGGAAGTGGCGAGAGTATCTGGGAAATCAAGAAGCACATCGGTTATGTGAGTCCCGAAATGCACCGCGCTTATCTGAAGAACTTGCCGGCCATTGACATTGTAGCCAGCGGATTACATGATTCTATCGGCCTGTACCGCAAGACACAGGAGAAAGATGTGGATACGTGCGTGTGGTGGATGGATATTTTCGGCATTGCGACTTGAAAGACCGTAGTTTCCTGCAACTCTCCAGCGGGGAACAGCGTATGGTGCTGCTGGCCCGTGCGTTTGTCAAAGACCCGGAACTACTGATTCTGGACGAGCCGTTGCACGGACTGGATATGCGTACGCCGGCTGGTGAAGGATGATCATCGAGGCGATTCTGTGCGCGGAAGGATAAAACCCTGATTATGGTAACCCACTATCAGGAGGAACTGCCCGCTACCATTACGAATTCTTTGTTTTTGAAACGTAATAAATAAAGAAGCTGATTCTGGTGGACACAGATTCTTTTCTGCGAGAAAGCACATCTGTGTTTTATTTCGGGTAGAAACCATGTTCAAGCGTTTCTCCGGGAATATGAAAAATGAAATCAGATACAGAAACCCATATAAAAATGGCAAATGAAGATGATTTTACGCTGTCATCTTCATTTGCCATTTATTTTAAAGGATATTTATTGAACTTGAAAAAGTCTGTAGGTAAGATTACGGTCTTAGTATGCAAAAGAGTTACCAGCTCTGTTTGTCCTGCATCTGGCGAAGTGCTGTCCGGTAGTCTTCTACCAGCTCTTTCATCACCTCATCCACCGTCTGTAACTTGCGAAGCTGGGATGCGGCTTGTCCTATTTCCAGTTCTCCTTCGTAGAGGTCGCCTTCGAAGATTCCCTTTTTGGCCCGGCCTTTTCCCAACAAAGCCTTCAGTTCGTCTGCTGAGGCTCCTTTTTGTTCCGCTTCCTCTATCTGCTTGTAGAAATCGTTCTTCACCAGACGGGTAGGGGAAAGCTGCTTGAGTGTCAGAAGGGTATCTCCTTCATTCAATCGCAGGCAACGGTCCTTGAAATTGAAATGCGCTGAACTTTCTTCTGTCAAGGCAAATCGGGTACCCATCTGTACCCCTTCTGCGCCTAACGCTTCGGCGGCTAAGATGCCTTCGCCCGATACAATTCCTCCTGCGGCAATAAGAGGTACACTGCACACCTTTTTGACGGCCGGAATCAGACAGAAAGTCGTAGTTTCCTCTCGTCCGTTGTGTCCGCCTGCTTCAAAGCCCTCTGCCACAATGGCATCTACTCCAGCTTCTTCACATTTCATGGCAAAACGGCTGGAAGATACCACGTGAGCCACCTTGATGCCCGCCTGCTGGAGCTTGGAAGTCCATGTCTTGGGATTTCCCGCAGATGTAAACACGATTTTTACGCCTTCTTCCTGAATGATTTCCATGAGGGTTTCAATCTCCGGATACATCAGCGGCACATTGACTCCGAAAGGTTGGTCGGTAGCCGCCTTACACTTACGGATGTGTTCACGCAGGGTTCCCGGGTGCATGGAACCAGCCCCCAACAACCCCAATCCCACCTGCGTTGCTCACGGCTGAGGCCAGTCTCCATCCGCTACACCATACCATTCCACCTTGAATGATGGGGTAGCGGATGCCGAAAGGTGACAGACTCTGTTCTGCATATCAGTCAGTTATTTTTATATTTCTCAATCAGGTTCTTGGCTACGGTATCACCCAGTTCTACTGCTTTTCCAGGTTGGCCATACCTTCCTTCTTCTTTCCCTGCTGTATCTGGCAGTAACCCAGCATACGATAGGCAGCTGCGTTCTTCGCGTCCAGTTCAATGGCTTTATTCAAGGCTTTCATGGCATCATCCGGCTGGTTTACCCGCAAATGTACGCTTCCTTTTTCTACCCAGTATTCCACGTTCTTCGGTTCCATTTCAATGGCCTTGTTGATGTCATTGATGGCCTGCTGGTACATACGGCATTGCATTTCAGCCTGCTCACGGATAAAATAGAAATCAGACGATACCTGGCCCATCATGGCGTCGTGGAACAGATTGTAGTCTACCACTGCTTCGCGGAACTGCTTGTCTTCCGCTTTCATGCGGGCACGTTCGTACAGATAAGGAGCTGCTTCTTTTCCGTAGGGGGGATTGTATTTCGCTACGGCACTGTCCATCAGGGCAATGGCTTCCTTCTTTGAAGCACCTTCAATCAGCTCTTTGGTCTTGGCTGCGGCATAGAAAGAAGCGGCAGAGGCTAACGGTGAACGGTTTACCTCTTCGTAGCTGGCAAATGCTTCCGGATATTTCTGCATGGCAAAATAAATGTCTCCCTGCAGCTGATAGTACAGTCCCTGCTTGTCGTTCTCCAAAGCCGTATTGATTTCTTTCAGTGCCCGCTCCATGGTCCAGTCGCCATACGGTTTGGCTCCCTGCAAGCTCAGTACATAGTTATACAACAGTTTGGAGAGGCTGTAGTACGCGTCTCCCTTGTTTTCGTTCACTTCCACCATGGTTTGCAGGTCTTTTTCTGCCAGTGCATAGTGTGCATCGTCACCGTATCCCATGTAACAAAGAGCACGGCGGGAATAACCTTCACTGTTTTTCGGATACTGCTGGATAAACTCATTCAGCAGGTTCAGGTATTCTTCTGTAGGCAGGTTGGAAGAAGACATGTACAGGTACACCAGTGCCTGAGACTCGTCTTCCGGCAATCCTTTCTTGATACCGATGGTATTCAGTGTAAAATCGTTGGCAGAAAGAGCGGTGATAGACAGGCTCTTAGCATAGCCTATTCCGATGGCATAGCTTGATGTGCTTTCCTTGTCACTGTTCTTCTGTACCAGTGCCACAACTTCTCCTTCCGCATTCATTACCGGACAGCTTACGGTCTTTTCTCCCGTTTTCATGTCCAGGGTATAATAGAAAGAGTTGTTGCTGATGGTATCGATTTTTGAAATGGTGCCGTGTGTGCCCGAAGCCGCTTTCTGTGTAGAGTAGGGAAGTACGTACACCGTTTCGCTTACTGCTCCCGGACGGGATGCCGGCTGCAAGGCTACGGTCTTCTTATCGGCTGCAGTCTTGAACTTCACTACGTCGTACATATCGTTGGCTCCCAGAATGTATTCCACCGGAAGTTCCTTTCCATCGGCAGTTACGACTACGGCACGTTCGGCCCCTTTAAACAGCGTATAATCGGATACGGCCGTACCGTTTTCATCAATGTAGAATCCGTTTCCGGTATTGAGAATCTGATTCTCCTTATTGTACGTGATGACAGAGAACACAGCTTTTCTGGCTTTGTTGGCCCATTTGGGAAGTTCCTGAGCCATACCGATCTGAAAAGCCATCCCACAGCATGTCAGCACGAGGGTAATTTTTCCTATTTTCATGGTAGTATGTATGTTTATTGTTTTTATTCTTCTCCGAATCCTCTTTGTTCACGGCTTCATAAATGAGGATACCTGCTGCCACGGACACGTTCAGTGACTCGATGTTGCCGAACAACGGAATCTTGATCCATTCATCGCAAAGTGCCAGGTGGTCGTAGGGCACACCGGTATCTTCCGCACCCATGATGATACATGTCGGGCCTGATAATCGGCCTTGGTGTAGTCGTAGTCACCTTTTTCTGTCGCTGCTACAATCTTGAATCCGCTGTCCTTTAAGAACTTGATGGTATTCGTCAGGTTGTTTCGCGGCACACCGGGATGGTATGCAAGGCTCCGGCAGAAGTCTTGATGGCATCCGCATTGACACTGACACTGTTTTTTGACGGAATGATGATGGCATCCACACCGGCACATTCACACGTACGGGCAATGGCTCCGAAGTTGCGCACATCGGTCAGGCCGTCCAGCAAGATGAGCAGCGGGTTCTTTCCCTGCTCAAACAAGAAAGGCACGATGTCTTCCGTACGCTGGTAAGTGATGGGCGAGATAAATGCCACCACTCCCTGATGGTTCTTCTTGGTGATGCGGTTGATGCGTTCCACCGGTACACGCTGCACGGGGATGAACGTATCTTTCAACACGGCGAAAAGCTCCTTCGACAAGTCGCTCTGGATGTCTTTCTTGATTAATACTTTGTCAATTTCTTTTCCGGCCTGGATAGCCTCGATAACGGCGCGTACGCCGAAAATCATTTCGTTCTTTTCTATCATGGTCTTGTTTGTTTCTTGTTATTGTTTAAAGCCTAACAGGGCACGGGCGTTCTGCACGGCAGCCTCTGTCAGGGTGGCACCGCTGAGCATGTGGGCAATCTCCTGCACCCGCTCTTCATCCGTCAGGCGGCGGATATGACTGTTGGTCCCGGTGTCGGTATCTTCCTTGTACACCTTGTAGTGCGCAATTCCGCGTGCGGCAATCTGGGGCAGGTGGGTGATGCTGATAACCTGGCGGTTCTGGCGTCCCATGTCCTGCATGATCAGTGCCATTTTCTCTGCGATGGAGCCTGACACACCGGTATCAATTTCATCGAAGATGATGGTCGGCAGTCTGACGGCTCCGGCAATCATGGCCTTGAGTGAAAGCATGACGCGGGCGATTTCACCTCCCGAAGCGATGGAAGCCACATTCTGCAACGTTCCGTTCTTGTTGGCCGAGAACAGGAACGTCACGCTGTCCATTCCCTTGCTGTCGGGTTCCTTTCTGGGAGTCAGTTCCACGGCAAAACGCACGTTAGGCATACCCAGTGGGATGAGCAGGGACTCCATCTGCGATTCAATGTGCCGTGCCGACTGTGTACGAAGCGCGGTCAGTTTTTCGGCCTGACGTAGCACCTCGGCATACAATTTCTTCTTTTCTCCCTCCAGCTCTGCAATCCGGTCGCGAAAGAAGTGATGGCATTCAACTGGCTTCGATAGTTTTCCGTCAGTTCAATCAGTTCTTCTACCGACTGCACGCGGTGTTTCTGCTGCAAGGAATAAATCAGGTTCAACCGTTCGTTGACAAAATCCAGACGTGCCGGATTGAATTCCACTTCTTCCTCCGCATTGCCGATTTCGCGGGAAATATCTTTCAGTTCAATGTAGCAGCTGTTCAGCCGTTCCATCCATTCCTTAGCCGGCGCATATACCTGTGTCAGGCTCTGAAGCGTTTGCATGCACTCCTTGGTCAGTGAAACCGTACCGCCTTCCTCGCCGTTAATCAGCTGGCTGGCTTTATAGAGTCCGGCCTTGATGTCTTCGGCATGGCTCAGGGTTTCCGCTTCCTGCTCCAGTTCCGTCTGCTCTCCGTCTTTCAGTCCGGCTTCTTCCAACTGTTCCAGCTGAAAGCGGATATAATCTTCATCCTGACGGCTCTTTTCGGCCTGTGCAATGAAGTCATCCAGTTCCTTTGCCACCTTCTTATAGGAAAGGTATACCGACTGATAAGCCGACAATGCCTGCTCGTCTTGTGCCAGGATGTCCAGAATGTTCAACTGGAAACCTTCCTTGTTCAGCAGCAGGTTCTGGTGCTGGCTGTGCACGTCAATCAGTTTCTCGCCCAGCATTTTCATCTGTGCCAGCGAAGCCGGCGTATCGTTGATGAAAGCACGGCTCTTCCCGTTGGCCGACACTTCACGGCGAAGGATACATTCGTCCGGTTCGAATTCGATGTCATTCTCCTGAAAGAACGGTTCCATGCCGTAGTTGGCAATCCGGAAAGTCGCCTCCACGATACACTTGGAAGCCCCCTTCTTGATGGATTTCACGTCGGCACGCTGTCCTAATAAGAGTCCGATGGCCCCTAAGATAATGGACTTTCCGGCACCGGTCTCACCGGTAATCACCGAAAAGCCGGACGTAAAGTCAATGTCCAGCTTATCAATCAGGGCATAGTTCTGTATAAAGATAGACTGTAGCATAACGGTTTAGGAATGAAACAGACTGGAAAGTTTATCCACAATGTCTTCGGCCACTTCCTGCTTGCGCTTTAACGGGTAGGAAACAGCCTCAGTACGGTCTATAATCGTGATCTTGTTGGTGTCGCAACGGAAACCGGCTCCTTTGTCATTCAGCGAGTTCAGCACGATGAAGTCAAAGTTCTTGCGTGCCAGCTTATCCTGGGCGTGGCTTACCTCATCGCAAGTCTCCAATGCGAATCCCACTAACAACTGGTCCGGACGTTTTTCCTTTCCTAAGGAAGCGGCAATGTCGCAAGTCGGTTTCAACCGCAGCACCAGGTCGTCCTTTTCCCGTTTGATTTTCTGGTCGGCCACCTGCTCCGGTGTGAAGTCCGCTACGGCCGCACACAAGATTCCTGCGTCTGCATCCTTGAAGGCATCGGCAGCTGCGCGGTGCATTTCGGCCGCACTCTCCACGTCTATGCGCTGAATGTTCGGATGAACCGTCTGCAGGGTAACCGGACCGCTCACCAATACCACTTCCGCTCCGCGTGAAGCACACGCTTCGGCCAGGGCATAACCCATCTTTCCGGAAGAGTAATTGCCGATAAAGCGCACTGGGTCAATTTTCTCATAAGTAGGACCTGCGGTAATGACGATTTTCCGTCCGGCCAAGTCCTGCTGACGGGCAAAGAACGATTCCAGCACTTCGATGATTTTCTCAGGCTCTTCCATGCGTCCTTTTCCTACCAGATGGCTGGCCAGCTCGCCTGAAGCAGGTTCGATAATATGATTGCCATAGCTGCGCAGAATGTCGAGGTTATGCTGGGTAGAAGGATGGGCAAACATATCCAGGTCCATGGCCGGAGCCACAAACACCGGAGCCTTCATCGACAGGTAAGTCGTCACCAGCATGTTGTCGGCTACTCCGTGTGCCATCTTTCCGATGGTAGCAGCCGTAGCCGGGGCAATGACCATGGCGTCAGCCATAATCCCAAGTCCACGTGGCTGTGCCATGTGCCGTCACGCTGTGAGAAGAACTCGCTGATGACAGGCTTGCTGGTCAGCGCCGACAGCGTGATGGGAGTGATGAACTCCTTTCCTGCCGGCGTGATGACAATCTGCACCTCTGCGCCTTTCTTAATCAGTCCGCGTGTCAGCACGGCCGCCTTGTAGGCCGCAATGCTACCCGTGATACCCAGTACAATTTTTTGCCTTGTAGTGTATTCATGCTACTTTCCGTTTACTTGACCAGCCCCGTTTCGCGCAGGCGGATTTTTGTCAATACATTCTTCGTGTTCAGCGTGAAGTCTCCGTTCATAATCCAGCCATAGTAGCCCAGATCTTTCTTGAGCACTTCCGACACCGGAATACCTTTGTATTTTCCGAAGTTGAACACTTCCACGCCGTTGTCGTCATACACGATTCTTCCGGCAAAGTCCACGTTCTTGCTGTAGCTGGAATATTCCGACAGGTAGTTGATGTCGTTCTGGAGCACATCAGGATAATGGTCGAGCTGTGCCTTCAGCACCTCGTAGGTAGCCCGTGTATCGGCTTCTGCCGTGTGCGCGTCTTCCAGGTTCTTTCCGCAGTAGAACTTGTAGGCAGCCGAAAGCGTGCGCTGTTCCAGCTTGTGGTAAATCACCTGCACGTCGACAAACTTCCGCTTGGTCAGGTCGATGTCGATACCAGCACGGAGAAATTCCTCTACCAGTACCGGCACGTCAAAACGGTTGGAGTTAAAACCGGCAATGTCGGCCCCTTCAATGTCGCGGGCAATGTCCTTTGCCACTTCCTTGAAAGTAGGGCAGTCGGCCACATCCTCGTCGTGAATGCCATGAATGGCAGTCGATGCCTCCGGAATGTGCATTTCCGGGTTGATGCGCAAGGTCTTGGCCTCTTCGTTACCGTTAGGATAAACCTTCAAGTAGCAGATTTCTACAATACGGTCTGTATTAATGTTGGTGCCCGTGGTCTCCAGGTCGAAGAACACGAGCGGATTTTTCAAGTTCAGTTTCATGAGTCTGTGTGTAACAAAAAATGATTAGTCGTTCAGCATCATCGGCATCAGCAGCATCAGCAGGTCTTCGTCTTCCTCCTGTTCTTCAGGCACGATGACACCAGCGCGTGACGGGTCGGCCAGTTCGATGATGATGTTCTGTGCAGAAATGTTGTTTAGGATGTCAATCAGGAATGACGACTTGAAACCGATGCTCATCGGGTTGCCGCCATACTGGCAAGCGATGGTTTCTTCGGCCGAAGTAGAGAAGTCGATGTCCTGTGCAGAAATCTTCATCTGGTTTTCCGACAAGCTCAGTTTGATCAGACTGCTTGACTGTGAAGAGAACACAGACACACGGCGCAGGGCACTGATGAAGAGCGCACGGTCAATGATGGCACGGTGCGGGTTGTTCTGCGGAATGACAGAGTTATAGTTCGGATAACGTCCTTCAATCAGACGGCAGATCATCTGATAGTTTTCGAGGGTGAACATGGCATTGCGGTCGTCAAAACCAATTTGTACGTCGCCCTGTTCTTTCGGCAGCAGGTTCTTCAGCAGGTTGGCCGGCTTCTTCGGAAGGATGAAGGCAGCTTTCTCTGCTCCCCGTGCGGCATAAGTCTTGCAACGTACCAGCTTATGACCGTCAGAAGCAACCAGTGTAATGTCTTCTGTGCTGATGTCGAAATAAATACCGTTCATCACCGGACGAAGTTCGTCGTCGGCTGTCGCAAAAATGCTGCGGTTCACGCCGTTCATCAAGATTTCTGCTCCCATGGTCACCTGTACGGCATTGCTTCCCAACGCCTGTGCCTGCGGGTATTCGTCGGCATTCTGTCCCATCAGACTGTATTTTCCATTCAGGTATTCCACGGTGATTTCCATGTTGCTGGGTTCGATGTGGAAACTCAGCGGCTGCTCAGGAATCTCTTTCAATGCTTCCAGCAATGTCTTGGAAGAAACGGCAAAACGGCCGTCGCTGTCCGATTCGTTCACTTCGATGGAAGTAGACAGCGTAGTGTCATTGTCCGAAGCAGTCATAAAGAGTGTACCGTCTCTCAGTTCGAAGAGGAAACAGTCCAGAATAGGTAATGAATTTCTTGAGTTGATTACTCGGCTGATAGCCTGCAAATGACTGAATAAAGCAGTACTTGAAACGATAAACTTCATAGCTGTTTTTATATTTGTTTTTGTTCTGTTTTATTATTAAATGCATCTACGGATGCTCTAAACCAATTGCCAAAGTTACGAAAAGATTGCATACGCCCCACAAAAAAAAGGTCTTAAAAATTAGTTTTCTTCTATGGAAAGTCGTAATTTCGTCACCGAATTTAAAAATACTATTTATGGAATTAGCAGGAAGAGTGGATTGCGGTTCTGGAACCGAAAGGCGGTACATCGCGGAACGGCAACGAATGGAAGGTACAAGAATATGTCATCGAAACACACGACCAGTATCCGCGTCGCATGTGCTTTGATGTCTTTGGTGACGACAAAATCAAACAGTTTAATATTCAGGTGGGCGAGGAATTGAACGTATCGTTCGACATTGATGCCCGCGAATGGCAAGGACGCTGGTTCAACAGTATCCGTGCATGGAAGGTGGAACGTGTGGGAGCCACTCCTCAGATGCCTCCGGTAGAAGCTCCATTCCCTCCGGTAAATGCAGCTCCGGCCGACTTCTCCATGACAGACGAGAAAGACGACCTGCCGTTCTAAATGAATACGGAAATTTGAAGCCTCCTTTGCTTCTGAAAAGATGAAGTGAAGGAGGTTTTTTATTGTCCGTTTTCGGCCGTGTGCTTGACGGGTTGTCGGGGTTGGCAGGCATTTTTATAAACTATATATACGCGGGGTGTGGAACAACTCTTAAGAGTTATTCCACACCTGTATATAGGAAGTTTGAAAAACCGGTGCCAACCCGTCAACCCGTCAAGCTTTCCGCTGTTGGTTTATGCTCATTTGGCAGTTTAATGTTTGTAAATCAGGTAAGTATGGTTTTCTTCCATTCTTCCTTATTATTGCTTGAAGTCTTTGCTTTAAGGCTTTTCCACACGCTTCTGCTTACTGATTTTACATCTTTTTGCACTTGCGTATCTTTGTGAAAAAAACGCACTTGTGTTTTAGTTTAAAACGCACTTACGTTTTGACTCAAATGCACTTGTGTTTTAGTTTAAACGCACTTGCGTTTTGATTCAAACGCACTTGTGTTTTGGGTTGAATGCACTTGCGTTTTTTAAAGAGTTGAGAGTGCTTTTATTTTTTGCAATTGGGGAGGTTTGCAGGGGAATATGTCTGTGTCTTTTTTTAACTTTGTAAAAACCATTGAAAGTTATGAAAACAAAATTGTTGATTGCCCTGTTCGGCCTGCTTTTGTGTTTGGGCGGAAGCTCTTGTGTGGTGCATCGTCATGCACCTAAGCCACCACATAAGAAGGAGATTCCTCCTGGCCATGCGAAAAAAATACGTGGTAAAAAAATCTGCAAAGTTTGATGCTCCCGGACATCGTAAGCATCTTCCCCCCTCAATTTTAAGGTCATCATATTTCAAATCCTATGGAGAATGAGAAATGTAGATTGTTTTTTCTCCTTCTTAATCAGATGTTTCCGCTATCTTGTCATAGGAAGCCGCTATGAAAAACTATGTTCTTTAGTTATATTAACTATAAAAATTAGTTTGTCAACTAAAAAATTTTTAGTTCTTTGCAGTAACCAATTGAAACGGATATGAAAACACTTACTGCCAAAGAAGAAGAAATCATGGGATTTTTCTGGGAGAAAGGTCCGATGTTCGTCAAACAGCTGGTGGAACTTTACGAAGAGCCCCGGCCGCACTTCAATACCCTGTCGACCATTGTAAGGGGACTGGAAGAAAAGGGGTACCTGTCGCATACCGCGTTCGGTAATACCTACCAGTATCATGCTATAGTGTCGGAAGAGGAATTCCGGCGGAAAACTCTGCGTGGGGTCATCTCCAAATATTTCAACAACTCTTTTTTAGGTGCTGTTTCCTCGCTGGTGAAAGAGGAAGACATTTCAGTGGAAGAACTCAAAGAACTCATCCGTCAGGTGGAAGAGGGGCAGAACGAGAAACCACAATAAAACACGTCTGCCTATGGGAACCTTTTTAGTCTATATACTCAAGTCGGCTGTCTGCCTGGCGATGTTCTATCTGTTCTATCGCCTGCTGCTCAGCAAAGAAACTTTCCACCGTTTTAACCGGATGGCTTTGCTGGGAGTGATGCTGCTCTCGTGTCTGCTGCCTTTGGTAAAGGTGACGGTGGAACAGGCTTCGCCGGTAAATGCACAAGTGATGTCGATGGAAGACTTGCTGCTGATGTACCAATGGAATAGCGAAGCGGTGGTGGAAGAGGGAAGTCGTCCGTTCCACTGGCAGGAAGGGCTGGTGTTAGTCTATTTTGTGGGGTTGTTTTTTGTCATCGTCCGTCACCTCTGGTCGCTGGGACGCATGCTTTATCTCATTCGTCACAGCCGGTGTGAAAGGTTGGACAATGGTATCCGCTTGGTAGTCCACCGTCGCAAACTGGCTCCTTTCAGCTGGATGCGCTACATCGTGATTTCGGAAACGGACCTGAAGGAAAGCGGACATCACATTCTGGTGCACGAAATGGCTCACATCCATCACCGTCACTCATGGGATTTGTTGCTGACCGAAGCCTGTGCCTGGCTGCAATGGTTCAATCCGGCCATCTGGCTGCTCAAACAGGAGTTGCAGAACATTCATGAATACGAAGCCGACGAAGAAGTGCTCCGTCAGGGAATCAACGCGAAAGAATATCAAATGCTATTAATAAAAAAAGCCGTTGGCGCAAGGCTCTACTCTATTGCCAACAGCTTTAATCACAGTTCACTTAAAAAACGTATCACTATGATGATTCGAAAAAAATCCAATCCGTGGGCACGTGCCAAGTACCTTTATGTACTTCCGTTAGCAGCCGTTACCGTAGCTGCTTTTGCCCGTCCTGAAATCTCCAAACCTCTCGATGAGATTTCAAGTGTCAAAGTTAATGATTTATCGGCAGTTCTGGAAACGTATGCCGATAAAAATGTGTCGAACCCTGCCGAAAAGACCAAACTGAAGATGAAGGTGGTGGATGAGGAGGGAAAACCCATTATCGCGGCAACTGTACTTGTGGCGAATACGACCAACGGTACCCTTACCGACGAAAACGGTAATTTCACGCTGGAAGTCGGCAGCGACCAAAGCATCCAGGTGGCCTACATCGGTATGAGTACGGTTACCATGTCGGTCAAAGACTGTCTGAAGAAAGCCGACCAGACAATTGTCTTGACTGAAAGCGACACAAAGAAATATGTGAAGGTGGTAGCATCTGCTCCGCAAACTGTGGTGTCGGACGACCAGACGTTTAGCGTAGTGGAGCAGATGCCCGAATATCCGGGCGGTATGCGTGCTGGTCTGGAATTTATGGCACGCAATCTCAGGTATCCTACAAAGGCACGGGAAGCCGGTAAGCAGGGGCGTGTCATCGTGCAGTTTGTGGTAAGGAAAGACGGTTCACTGAGCGATTTCAAGGTGCTCTGTCCGGTCGACCCGTGGTTGGATGCAGAAGCTATCCGCGTAATCAGCACCATGCCGAAATGGAAGCCGGGTATGCAGGACGGAAAGCCGGTCAGCGTGAAATTTACTCTCCCGGTGACTTTCATGCTGGAGGGAACCAACAACAAGCCGAAGTCAGGCGACAATGATGTCGTAGTAGTGGGGTATGGAGTCCAGAAAAGCGAGGAATCAGTAGATGTGCCTACTATTAAACTCCATAATCCTATGGATGAATTGTCCATTACAGGAGATTTCAAAATAGATTCAGTGGGTAGTTCCAAAGCCTCCGGAGTGTCTCCGCTTGTCATTATGGACGGGCTGGAAGTGTCTGACGATGTGATAAAGAAGCTCAATCCGAACAAGATACAATCCGTCAGTGTGCTGAAGAATGAAGCCGCTACCGCAAAATATGGTAAGAAAGGAAAATTTGGCGTAATTCTTATTACTACCAAGAGGGAGTAAGACTATAGAGCAAAAATGGCAATAAAGTATAAGTTTAAAGATTAATTTTTTCAAGAGCTGTAACTTGTATGGGCGAAGGCGAATAGTCGGCATGTTATAGTAAAAACATGATATGGGCCTATTTGGTGGTAATTTATAACGTATTATTTAATTCTGCCAATAGGTCTCTTATTTTGTAATGCTGTCTGTTCTATGCTTTTGTTCAACCTAACATGATATTTTGTCAGATATTGATTGTTTCAGACAGATTTAATTGAACTTTAGTGTTTACAAATAACTTATTTAAATTGCCAGCTGTTGTTTGCATATCTTGATGAATTTTACGAATATTGCATATAATTTGTATATACGATATTGTTTGTTAAAGTTTGAATAGCTTTAATCTACTGAATATCAATATTTGTGGACTTTTTTGCATATAGATATTTTTACAATTTTTAATTCTGCTGGCATGATTCTATATTTAGGCTCGAATTAAAAAACAACTTAATCTGGTACAAACATAGGTATGGAAAACGAAAAAGAAATATTGCTCAGATTGTCAGAAGGTGATGAAAAGGCTTTCAGGCATATCTTCCGTACATATTATTCAAAAGTCAAATCCTTTTCATATGGTTTTTTAAAAGACAGAGACGAGGCAGAAGAACTTACTCAAATGATTTTCATAAAACTGTGGGAAAAGAAAGAAGCTTTTGCTTCTGTCAATAATTTTGATTCTTATATGTTTACCTTATCAAAATATACTATATTCAATTATATAGAAGCTCGTCATATTATTCCTGTAGAGATAGATGATGTGCCAGATGTTAGTGATACAACCACTCCTTATGATGAAATAGTGGCGAATGATTTAAAACTGCTTGTAGACTTGACAGTAAGTGAAATGCCTCCACAGCGTAAACAAATATTTCATTTGAGCCGTCAAGAAGGTTTGACAAACGATGAAATTGCTGTGAAGTTGGGAATACAGAAAAAAACTGTAGAGAATCATCTTAATTTGGCATTGAAAGAATTAAGGAATGTTATTGGTTTTATCGTTATAACATATATAATGTTAATGGAGTAGGGTAACATAGAGTTTGTCTGTCTAAATGAGAAAGAAGTATATAAAGAATAAATTATGAGTTATATAAAACAAATACTTGATTATTTTTTAAGCACGATATCCCGGAAAACTTGAAATCACGTGTATATCAAAGACTTTCTAATCCACGTGATGATTCTGAAAGGGATAAAGCGTTGAAACAGTTGTGGGATGAAATAGATATGGATACGTCTGAAGACTGGGAAGTGTCGTATAATCGGATTGAATCTGTAATGCATAAGAAAAGCAATAAGAATGCTCGTCTTCACTCTATTCAATATTGGGTTAGAATTGCTGCTGTATGGCTGATACCATTTATAATGATGTGTACTTCAGGATATTTTTTTTATAAGCAGTATTAATTCTGATGAAGTTGGTGAACCTGAAATATCGTATGTTCAGTATTATGCCGAATTGGGCAGACGAGAGCAGGTAACATTGCCAGATGGAAGTAAAGTCTGGCTTAATTCTGGTAGTACACTTATATACCCTTCTACTTTTACCATGGCTGAAAGAGGAGTATATCTTAATGGGGGAGGGATTTTTTGAGGTGACAAAAGATGCAGAGCATCCGTTTGTTGTAAATACACGTTCCTCAAAATGCGAGTACTAGGTACTACATTTAATGTATCGGCCTACCCTGATGATAAGCAAGTCAAAACTACCCTTGAAACAGGGGCCTTGAAAGTAAGTCTTCTGAATGATACTACTATATCATATTATTTGAAACCTGATGATCAGCTGGTTTATATTCCTTCTACAAATAAAGTGGAATGTGTCAAAGTAAAAGCATCTGATTATTCCGATTGGCGTATGGGAGGCTTGTTCTTTAATAATACAGACTTTGAATATGCGATGCAGATTATCGAAAGGACATACGGGGTAAAAGTGCATATACGTACTTCCGTATATAACAAGCAGAAAATATACGTACACTACAATAAGCACGAATCTCTTGAAGATGTATTCCATATTCTTAAGCTAATGATTCCGGAACTTGATTATAGAATTTCAGGTAAAGAAGTTTATATTGAATGAAAAACATTGATATTTTGTATTATAAGAATATTATCGACTTTTATCTGAATGGTAATTTAAAGTGTAACTATTATTATAGGTGATACATTGAATTTCTTTGATGTCTATTTGGGGTAAGATAAAGCATTCTTGCTCTTAGTGAAAAAATAGATTGAATTTAGGACCTTAAAACAATAAAGGTGTACGGGAGTGTATATGGATTCTACTTCTGTACACCTTTAACTTTTATTAATACAAATTCATTGGGTGTACTATGCATTTACATTGTCTTCCTTATGTACGTACAAAACAGATGTATTAAATTATTTAATCTAATATGAGATGAACATGAAAATCAACAAAGCATTAACCTTTGGAGTTGGCCTGATGCTGGCAGGTAGTATATCTGTCAATGCACAGAAAGTTTCTTTCAATGGAGAACAAGTATCATTGAAACAAGCTTTTCAAAAAATAGAATCTGTGTCAAAGTACAAAATTGCGTATAACGCAACTCAGCTTGATGTAAACAAGATTGTTATTCTTAATCAGAAAAATGTAGATGTACTGAAAGTGCTCGATGCAATCCTTGTAGGAACTGATTGTACTTATAAAATTAATGATGGATATATAGTAATTACTCCCGTTCAGAAAGGTACAGTAAGAAAGATCGAAGGAACCGTGAAGGACACGAAAGGTGAGCCGATTATTGGTGCTACAGTAATGGTAAAAGGTACTGCAACAGGAACAATTACCGATTTCGATGGAAATTTTTCTCTTGATGCAACAGATGGTGCTAACCTGGAAATTTCTTATGTGGGATACCAAAGTCAGCAAATTAAGGCAATCTCTGGAAAACTTTTAGCAGTAACATTGAAAGAGGATACAGAAATATTGGATGAGGTTGTGGTTGTAGGATATGGAACTCAGCGTAAACGAGATGTGACAACTTCTATAGCAAGTGTTCGTGCTAGCGATTTGAAAGGTCAGCCTGTGAGTTCTATGGCTGAAGCAATGGCTGGTAAGATGCCGGGTGTACAGATTACTCAAGGAACAGGTGCTCCGGGTTCTTCTTTACAAATAAAAAGTTCGTGGTACGGGAACAATTACAGCCGGCACATCGCCTCTTTACGTTGTGGATGGTGTACCTTTAGCAAAAGACCAATTGAATACTTTTAATATGAATGATGTTGAAAGCATTGAAGTATTGAAAGATGCATCTTCTGCTGCAATTTATGGTTCAAGAGGCTCAAATGGAGTTGTTTTGATCACGACTAAAAAGGGTACTAGTGGTAAGACTACTGTAACTTATGGGGGATATTATGCATGGCAAAGTGTATCAAAGAAGATAGATATGCTGGATGCTTATGAATATGCGGAACTTGCCTATGATGCTCGTAATAATACTTATGTTGATAAAATGGAATCTATAAATCGTAAGCGTATTGCGGCAGGTAATTCTCCGTTACCATTTAGTATATCGGATAATAATGCATTGCGCTTGAAGAATTCTGGAAATGATTATAATACGATAGTTCCAATGGAGCTTATTCCATATCTGAATGGAACACCAGGATTAACCAATACTGATTGGCAGGATGAAATATATCGTACAGCTGGTATGCAGAATCATACAGTTTCTGCTTCTGGGGGTAGCGATAAGATTAAATATTATGTTTCGTTGGATTATTTAAATCAAGATGGTATCATTATTAATAGTGATTTTAAACGTTATGGTGCTCGATTGAATTTGGATGTATCGGAAGGTATTTTTAAATTCGGTATTACTTTAAATCCATCTTTGACTATAGAAAATAAAGTAAATTCTGATGGGGCTTATAATAGTAATGGGGGAGGTGTGGTAGCTTCTGCTCTGCATAGTTCCCCGATCTTTCCTGTTTACAATGATGATGGCAGTTTTTGTTTTGCACAAAAATTCATGGAGTGCTGATACTGAAACAATTATGGATGATGGAAGTATAAAACGAGGAAATAGTCAGACTCAGGTTTGGAATCCTGTAGCTTTGGCAATGCTTCAGAAGGATGAAAAGAAGGCGTCAAGGATTTTTGGAAATATTTATGGTGAGGTTGCTTTCCTTCCCTCTTTGAATATAGGGCAAATTTTGGAGTGGATCTTTATAATGATTCGGAAGATACATTCAGACCTTCTACTATCCCATTGTCTAATACAAAAGGAAATCCAGAGTCTATACCAGAAGCTACATCACAGACCAGCCGTATATATAACTGGGTTTTTGAACAGACACTATCTTATAATAAAAATTTTGGAGGACATTCAGTGTCTGTACTAGGAGGTTGGACAATGCAGTATCAAAGAGACGAAAGTAATTATGCTTTTGCAAACGGTTTTTATTATAAATTCTATACCTACGCTTAATGCAGGAACCGTAACAAGAGGTAATTCCAATGCTTCAGAATGGTCTTTATTGTCTGCCCTAGCACGTATACAATATAATTATTTGGGTAAATATATGATAACAGGGGCTTTACGTGCTGATGGCGCTTCACGGTTTGGTAAAAATAATCGTTGGGGATATTTCCCTTCCGTTTCTCTTGGATGGCGTATTTCAGAAGAAAAATTTATGAATTCGCTTGAATTTATTGATGATTTAAAGTTAAGAGCAAGTTATGGTTTGACTGGTAATTTTAATATACCTAATTATGGAGCACAAGGAGAGTTGGCTTACTATAGCTATGTTTTGGGAGGTTCAAGTCCAGATGCAATTAAAGGTGCTGCTCCGAAGAGTATGCCTAATCCTGATTTGAAATGGGAAAAGACAGCTCAAGTTAATGTCGGTTTTGATGCTACATTATTTAAAAATCGCTTAACATTAGGTCTTGATTTGTATAATAGTAATACTTATGATCTATTGTTGAATGTTCCAGTTCCAATGACTACTGGTTATACTACAAGATTAGAGAATATAGGTAAAGTAAATAATAAAGGTATTGAATTTAATATTTCAACTAACCATCAGATGGGAGATGTTACTTGGAGTGCATATTTTAATATCTCAAAGAATATAAATGAGGTAAAAGCACTTGGACCAGGTAATGCAGATATAATATCTTCTGGATCTGTAGGTAATGCTTATTTTATAACTAGGGTAGGGGAACCAATCGGTTCATATTATTTACCAGTAGTAGAAGGTGTTTATAAAAATCAGGCGGAAGTAGATGCTTCATTGCATTATGTTGACTCTCCTTCAAATTATGGTTTAGCTGATACAAAACCTGGTGATTTTAAATTTAAGGATGTTAATGGTGATGGTATTTTGGATATTTCAGATACCGACAGAGCTATAGTCGGGAATTATATGCCTGATTTCGCTTATGGATTCGGTGCTAATATTGCATGGAAAGGAATAGATTTGGGAGTTATTTTCCAAGGTGTTTATGGAAATGAAATATTGAATTTGTCTCGACGTTATTTTTATAATCATGAAGGGAATATGAACAATTATAAAGGAGCATTGGATCGGTGGAAGTCTGAAGATAATCCAGGAAGTGGTATGAATGTTCGTGCTAATCGTGTAAGTAAAGGACAGAATGGAACAACTTCTACATGGCACGTTGAAGATGGATCTTATTTAAGAATAAAAAAATATATCTTTAGGATATACATTCCCTATGAGTCTGGTAAATAAGGTTTGTTTACAAGCTGCTCGTATTTATTGTTCTATACAAAATCCATTTACATTTACTCGTTATGAAGGATATAATCCAGAAGTTTCTAATAGAAATTCTGTAACAACTAATGGAGAAGATTATGGAGTATATCCATTGGCCAGAACAATTTCTCTTGGAGTTAACCTTACATTTTAATTAATATTTAATTATTTAGAAATATGAAACGAATTATATCATATGTTTTTGCCGGTTTGATAATGACTGGTTGCAATGATTTTTTGGATTTGAAACCTATAGATTTCCCTACTGAAGAAACATTTTATAATGATGTAAAAGGTTTGGAAGGTGCTGTGATAGGAGTGTATGACGAACTTCAATCTAGTAGTCAGTATGGTGGTAATTTTATGACATTGATGGAAATTAGAGGTGACAATGTAATGGATGATAATTCTGGTGCTGGAGGTGGTGTCAGGTATCAGATAGAAGTTTTTACAGAAACTCCTGCTAATACAAATTTATCAGATGCATGGAGTTCACTTTATAAAACAATTTATCGTTGTAATCTTGTCCTTCATAATGTAGAATCCGTGAAAATGACAGAGGATAAATATAATGAAATAGTAGGACAGGTATCGTTTGTTAGGGCTTTATCTTATTTTAATTTAGTAAGATTATGGGGAAAGGTTCCATTGGTAACAGAGCCGCAAACAGTAGAAGATGCAAGGAACAATAAGCGTGAAGAGGTATCAGTTATTTATAATCAAATCATTGAAGACTTGAATGTTGCAAAATCATTACCAAGCGAATGGCCTGATGAGGAGAAAGGAAGGGTAACGTCTTATGCAGCATGTGCTTTATTGGCTAAAGTTTATTTATATATGGAGAATTATGATAAAGTATATGAAGAACTTACCCCTATTGTTTCTGTTATAAAAGAAGGTAAAGAATTGAGTTTAGTTCCAACACCTGAAACTTTTCCAAACAATCTTAAGACTAGTAAGGATATTATTTTTGCGGTTCAATATTTGAAAGGCGGCATAGGTGAGTCTGTTCATCAGAACAATCGTTATCGTAATAATGATAATGGTAATGTAATATCTTTACCGCAAAGTGAGTTTGAAAGTGATAATGATAATAGAAAGTTTCTTTTTGGCTCCTACTGGTAGCGGTGAGAGACCGGGAAAGTTTGATACTCCTGCTACAAATAATGAAACAAGTTCTGATTTTCCGGTGTTGCGTTGTGCTGATGTAATGTTAATGTATGCAGAAGCGTTAAATGAATTATCTCAATCGCCTACTCAAGGTGCTTTAGATGCATTGAATGCAGTACGTAATAATGCAGGACTACCTGATAAAGAATTATCTGATTTTGTATCAAAGGAAAGTCTTAGAAAAGCGATTCATAAAGAACGACGTTTAGAATTAGCTTTGGAATGTGATAGATGGTTTGACATTGTTCGTACAAATTATTTTTAATGAAGTTTTTGTAGGTGTTGATTCATATAGAGTTTTGTATCCTATTCCTCAAACTGAAATTGAAAATGTCAATGATAAATCTGATTGGCAGAACGAAGGATACATTATTGGATAAATTATTAATATGTAAAAATAAAATTAGGGTATTTAAATACCCTAATTTTATAATTAAAGGACTAAATTATGAAAAATACAATCTTGATATTTATTATTCTGTTTTTCAAGTCAATTGTTTGCACAGACAAATGTTGATAATATATTGACAAAATTACAGACTTGTGATGAAAGCACTGTTTTAGTAGCTGCCCATCGTGGTGATTGGAGAAACTATCCTGAAAATTCTTTAGAAGGTATTAATAGTGCAATAGAAATGGGAGTAGATATTGTTGAGTTAGACTTGCAATGTACAAAAAGATAGTGTTTTAATTTTAATGCATGATAATACATTAGACCGTACAACTACAGGTAAAGGAAACGTTAGCAAATATACTTTAGATGAAATTCGTAAATTAAATTTAAGAAATGGTTGTGCTATTAAAACAATTCATAAAATTCCAACTTTGGAAGAAGCTTTACTTCTTGTAAAAGGTAAAATATTGGTTAATCTTGATAAAGCAGACCGATATTTTGATATGGTTGTACCTTTATTAGAAAAGACAGGTACTACAAAACAGGTTATTATGAAGGGGAGAAAATCTGTGAAAGAAGTTAAATCTTTGTATGGGCATTATTTAAGGGATGTAATTTATATGCCGATTGTAGATTTAGACAATCAGAATGCTGAAATAGAAATTAATAAGTTTGTTTCTGATTTATCTCCTGTAGCTTTTGAGCTGCTTTTTGAAAAGGATTCTAACAAACTCCCATATAAAATTAAAAGAGACTTTAAAAGGTAAGTCGTTAATTTGGTATAATACTTTGTGGAATACAATGGCTGGTGGACATGATGATGATATGTCTTTAGGTAATTTGGAGGATGGTTATGGTTATTTGATAGATAAGTTGGGGTGTAGAATCATACAAACTGATCGTCCAGCTTATTTGTTAACATATTTGAGAAGTCGGAATTTGCATAAATGATAGAAGAGTATAATTGAATTGAGTTATGTTGTTTTCTCTTTTTATACAAAAAGACGATATATGTGAAATGATATAGCTAGATGTATATCAATGATATTTATTGCCTGCAAGATCTAAAAATT
>ENA-OQAL01000039-OQAL01000039.1-human-gut-metagenome-genome-assembly--contig:-NODE-39-length-29688-cov-2.550049_pt1 | contig 29688 bp, 40 predicted proteins | sample MGYA00242491_ERZ504519 | MGnify/ENA primary metagenome ERZ504519 (study PRJEB26092, sample SAMD00036260) | human gut metagenome | host: Homo sapiens | study: EMG produced TPA metagenomics assembly of... | reverse complement strand
CGCTGAAATTCAAATCCTCCACCTTGAGATTGCCCGAAGGCGTGCTCAAAATACGCATGACGATTTTCTCGCCCCACACCGTAGGCAATGCCGCCACGCGAAGATCAACCTTCTGACCGTTGTGACGTACGGTAATACGGCCATCCTGCGGCTTGCGGCACTCGCCGATATCCATTTCGGCCATGACCTTAATGCGGCTGACCACACCTTGGGTCATGGCGCGTGGCGCTTTTTGGAAGATATGCAGCACGCCGTCGATGCGGTAGCGTACGAGCAGACCGTCTTCCTGCGGTTCGATATGGATATCGGAGCAGTGGTCGTCGATGGCCTGGTTGATGAGCAGACTTACGAAGCGTGCCACGGGGGAGGCGTCTTCGCTGTCGTCTTGTTCAAGGTCGACTTCTTTTTCGCGGTCGCGGCGATCTCGTGCGATAGTTCGGTCAACTCCGCATTGGCGCGCAGGAACCGGTTGATGCAGTCGCGTACCTGCGATGGCATGGCGACCATGGCGATGACGGGCATGCCGGTTGTTGCGGAAACATCGTCTACCGCGGCGAAGTTTTTCGGATTCGCCATGGCTACGGCGATGCGCCCGTTGACGATGGAAAGCGGCAGAAGCTGGTTGCGTCGGCACAGATCGTCGGGAACCATGCTGATGACTTCTTTGTCGATCTGGTATTCGTTGAGGTCCACGAACGGCAGGCTCATGCCTTGCGCCAACGCGCTCAGTATCTCATTCGAAGACGCCGAACGCATCAAAAACCAGATCGGCCTGCAAAACGTGACCGGCGACGAACGACTCGAAAAAGCCGAGGAAGTCATCCGCGAAACCACGGCGCAGCTGATCGTCGGCATCCGCAATACGCTCAACCTGTACGACGTGGACCATGCGGGCGGCACCATCAGCGGCGTGGTGCTTACCGGAACCGGCGCACGGCTGATCGGACTGCCGCCGGTGTTGGCCAGTTCCATCAACAAAGTGGTGCGGATCGGCGACCCCTTCATCCGTTTCCGGCTTTCCAAAGAAGTGGAACGGCAGAACATCATGGCGCACGCGATCGATTTGGGCGCAGTGCTTGGACTGGTAATCGAGGAAGAGCGAGGTGAACGGACGATGAGCAGAAAAAACAACGGAAGCATGAAGCAGATCGGCAGCTCCCACCGCGGTCGACGCGGCAAAATCAAGGATAATCCGAATCCTGAAACCAGTGATGGCGAGAAAACCTCGATTTTGTCGATGAATATTTCCGACATCGGCAAAGCGCTGCGTGCGAGCAGTTCGAAACCTCCAAAAGGCTGATCTGCCCGCCGAATGGAATGTGCGCGCCAACCTGCTGCCACGTTCATCGTGACGCTCAACCGTGATCGTGCCATCAAATACTTGCTGTCATACGTGCTTATCGTGGTGGTGGTTGCGGCCATTGCCATCAGCGCGGGCATGGCGGTGCGCGTGAGCTGGGCCGACCATCGCGTGGAGGAGGCACAGGCGAAAACCCTGTCGTTGCAGAAGGAAAAGGCGGAATTCAAAGACGTGGAAGACACGTTGAACTCGCTGTCCGATTCGCAAAGGTCACGTATCGCCGCGCTCTACGACGAAATGGATTGGATGAAGGTGGTGGATTCGCTCAATGGCGCGCTGCCAGCCGGAGGCCAGTACACGAACCTGTCGTTGAGCAGCTTCCAGATTGGCGGGTCTGACGCTTCTTCGCATAGCGCTACATCTTCAGTATGGTCTGGGAATGGTGTGATTTCCGTTGATTTTACCGTTCTTTCTCCAGATTTCATATCTGCAAAAGATTTTATCGGTAATTTTGCTGCAATTCCTACCTATAAAAACAGGCTATGTGAGTTCCATTACCGAAAACAGCGATGAAAACGGCACCACCTATACATACACGGGAACGGTGTCGTTGAAGATGGATACCAATACCACTCACGAAGCGACAACGCGGCCGGTGCTGACGAAGCCAACCGAGCATTGCAGCAGCAGCTACGCGACAGCCTGAACAAAGCCGCGGCAGGGGAGTCGACTGATACTACCGACAGCGCGACCGCAACTGACGAGACATCCAATGAATGATCGGGAGCAATCATGAACAAGCATAAAATCGCATGGATCGCATTGGCCGCAGGTATTGTCTTCGTCATCATGCTGACATGGCTGGTCGGCGTTTCCCCGCAAATCAGCCATATCAAATCATCCGACGCGCAAACTGCGCAAATCGATGAGAACAATAAGGAAACACGCGACGAAATCGAAACATTACGCATCGCCAGCGAAACGATCGGCCTGCAGAAAGACCGTTTGCGCCAGTTGCAGCGGCAGATCCAGACGGCTATAACCAGCAGGAATTCATCAATTCGTTGGATGCGTCCGCTGCGGGAACCGGCGTCGCCATCAAATCGGTGAATTTCGATGATGCGGTCGACGCCGACATTCCAGCTGAAATGCAAGGTACCATTCAAGCCGGTCAGCTGGTGCAGGTGTCGGTAAGTATCACCGCCACGGGAAGCTATGATGCCATGCGTAATTTCGTGGCATCCGTGCAGAACATCAACCGTATCGCCGTGCCGGAAAATGTGACCTACACACTTGACAGAAACGGTGACGAAACGAAAAATGCCGTGGTGATCGATTGCAAGATCTGGTCGCTATTGCTCGACAACGACACGGTTGAAGACGAGAACGCCACGAAACAGTAACGCGGGTGGCGTTCTGTCACCGCGTAAAGGTAGGCTTTGCGCTTGTAAAGACCCCAAACCGTTCAAACCAGAAGGTGCATTGTGGCTGTATCCAAACTCGATGAAGTCGTATCCCTCGCCAAGCGTCGTGGCTTTGTTTTTCCCGCCGGTGAAATCTATGGTGGAACCCGTTCCGCGTGGGATTACGGTCCGCTCGGCGTTGCGCTGAAAGACAATATCAAGCGCGAATGGTGGCGTTCCATGGTCGTCACCCGTGGCGACGTGGTGGGCGTTGACACGTCCATTATTCTTCCGCCGGCCGTGTGGGTGGCTTCCGGTCACGTGTCCGTGTTCAACGATCCGCTGATCGAATGCCTCAACTGCCACAAGCGCCACCGCGCCGACAAGCTTGAGGAATCCTATGCCGAAAAGCATGGCGACAAGCTGCCGGAAAACGGCCTGAAAGACATTGTGTGCCCGGATTGCGGCACCCGTGGCAACTGGACCGAACCGCGCGACTCAACATGATGCTGCGCACCCACCTCGGACCGGTCGAAGACGAGAACTCGCTGCACTACCTGCGTCCGGAAACCGCACAGGGCATTTTCGTGGACTTCAAGAACGTGATGACTTCTTCGCGTTCCAAGCCGCCGTTCGGCATCGCCAACATGGGCAAGTCCTTCCGTAACGAGATCACTCCGGGCAACTTCATCTTCCGCACCCGCGAGTTCGAGCAGATGGAAATGGAATTCTTCGTGGCTCCGGGCACCGATGAGGAATGGCACCAGTACTGGATCGACGCGCGTACCCAGTGGTACATCGACCTTGGTGTGAAGCCGGAGAACCTGCGCCATTATGAGCATCCGAAGGAGAAGCTGGCCCACTATTCGAAGCGTACCGTCGACATCGAATACAAGTTCGGCTTCCAGGGTTCCGATTGGGGCGAGCTTGAAGGCGTCGCCAACCGTACCGACTTCGATCTTTCCGCGCATGCCAAGCATTCCGGCGAGGATCTGAGCTACTTCAACCAGGCCACCGGCGAAAAATACGTGCCGTACGTCATCGAACCGGCCGCCGGCCTGACCCGTTCCCTCATGGCCTTCCTTGTTGACGCCTACGACGTTGACGAGGCCCCGAATACCAAGGGCGGCGTCGATAAGCGCACCGTGCTTCGCCTTGATCCGCGCCTGGCTCCGGTCAAGGCCGCTGTACTGCCGTTGAGCAAGAAGCCGGAATTGCAGACCGTGGCACACGATCTGGCCGCCGATTTGCGTCAGCATGACTGGATGATCGACTATGATGAGGCCGGTGCGATCGGTCGTCGCTATCGCCGTGAAGACGAAATCGGCACCCCGCTGTGCATCACCGTCGACTTCGACACGCTTGACGATCAGGCCGTCACCATTCGCGAACGTGATACCATGCAGCAGGAGCGCGTCGCACTCGACAAGGTGGCTGATTATGTGGCCGCACGTATTGGCGAGAAGCATGTACGTTACCCGCAGGTGCCGGTTGAGATGGGCGGCGAGGCTTGGCCTGAGTCCGTCAAGATCGCCGAAGCCGGTGGCTTGTATTAAAGCTGGATACTGGTTACCATAGCGTTCTTATGCCAGATAGCATTGTGACTGCTTACGAGGAATCCGACGTGCTCGACCCGCGTACCGACGCGGTGAGGCCGTCGGTTCCTCCGGTTATGAAGCCTGTTGATTTAGGGCCGGTACACGTTGAAACCCCGGTGGTGCTTTCGCCTATGGCGGGCGTTACCAACTGGCCGTTCCGCGTGATTTGCGAAGCTACGGACCGGACGGTCTATACGTGGCCGAAATGATCACCGCGCGCGCGTTGGTCGCACGCAATCCCAAAGCGTTGCGGTTGTGCCATTTCGCGCCGAGCGAGAAAATCCGTTCGCTGCAACTGTACGGTGTGAACCCGGCGATCGTGGAACAGGCCGCGAAAATCGTCATCGACGAAAACATGGCCGACCATGTCGATCTGAACTTCGGATGCCCCGTGCCGAAAGTGACCCGACGCGGCGGCGGATCGGCTTTGCCGTGGAAGACGGATCTGTTTCGCGAGATCATCCAGCGTGTGGTCAAGATCTGCGATGCTGCCAACGTGCCGGTGACGGCTAAAATCCGCGTCGGCATCGACCATGAGCATGAAACGTTCTTGGAAGCGGGCCATATCGCGCAGGAGGAAGGCTGCAAGGCGGTGACCTTGCACGCGCGTACCACCGCCGAATATTACGGCGGGCATTCCGACTGGAGCCGGATTGGCGAGCTGGTCGAAGCGCTTGACATTCCAGTGTTCGGCAACGGCGATATTTGGGGTGCGAACGATGCGCTTGCCATGGTTGCCGAAACCGGTTGCGCCGGCGTCGCGATTGGCCGCGGCTGCCAAGGCAGGCCATGGCTGTTCGCCGATATCAAGAATGCGTTCGCTGGCAGCGACAAGCGTGTTGACCCCACGTTAGGAGATGTGTGCCGTGTGGTTGAACGCCATGCGGAACTGTTGACCGAATTCTATGATGGCGATGAGCAGATGGCCGTGCATGATCTGCGTAAGCATATCGCGTGGTATCTCAAGGGATTCCCCGTTGGAGGCTCCACCCGTCGCGCGTTCATGGAATGTGAAAATCTTGAGGATGTCAGAGCCGAATAGGCAAGCTGGATCCCAACATCCGTTTTCCCGAGCGAGTGGTCGACAAGCCAAGGGGGCGCGTGCGCTTCGCAAAGAAAGTGCATCTGCCTTACGGATGGTTGGAATCACGGGAAACAACGCATGATGAACGTCAGGCGTTGTTTGGGGATGATCCTATGGACGCCAGCTATTGAATATGACATGCTGATGTGGTTAAATCGTCGTGGGGGCACCGAAAGAGGGTAAATCGCAGGCGAAAATGAACACGTTAGCAATAAAAAAGTGAAAAAACGCCGTTACACACGGCGGAAAAAGTGCGCGTACTGCAGCGTGTCTGCGATAAAGTTGTGCGTAAACGCGAGTGACAGGAGACTATGGTGAGCGAGATTGCCCAGACTGACAATTTCAACGACAAAACGAATATCAAGGTTGTCGGTGTTGGTGGAGCTGGCGGTAATGCCGTCAATCGCATGATTGCCGAGGGTCTTCAAAGTGTTGAATTCATTGCGATCAATACTGACGCGAAGGACCTGATGCGTTCCGACGCCGATGTCAAGATCTCCTTGAACGATGCCACCAGCCGCGGGCTTGGCGCAGGTGCCGACCCGGAGAAGGGTGCCAAGGCCGCTCAGGATCATCAGTCCGATATCGAGGAATCGCTCAAGGGCGCCGATATGGTGTTCGTGACCTGCGGTGAGGGTGGTGGCACCGGTACCGGTGCAAGCCCGATCGTGGCTCGCGCCGCGCATCAGCAGGGTGCCCTGACCATTGCGGTGGTTACCCGCCCGTTCAGCTTTGAAGGTCCCCAGCGTGCGGCTTCCGCAGCACTTGGCATTGAGAATCTGCGCAAGGAAGTCGATGCGCTGATCGTGATTCCGAACGATCGACTGCTTGAGCTTTCCGATCGCACCATCGGCATCGTCGATGCGTTCAAGACCGCCGACACCGCCTTGCTGGCCGGCGTGCAGGGCATCACCGACCTGATTTCTTCGAACTCGTACATTCACGTCGACTTCAACGATGTCAACGCTATTCTGCGTGGCGCGGGCACCGCACTGTTCGGCATCGGTTCCGCACGAGGCGAGGATCGCGCCACCCAGGCAGCTGAAATCGCCATCAGCTCGCCGCTGCTGGAAGAAAGCATCGAGGGTGCCCACGGCGCGCTGATCAATATCGCCGGCCCGTCCGATCTGAAGTTGCAGGAAGCGGCCGCCGCCACCCAGCTGGTGGGCAAGGCCATCCATCCGGAAGCACAGATCATCTGGGGTCTTTCCCTCGACGACGCTTACGGCGACGAAGTGCGTGTCACCGTTATCGCCGCAGGCTTTGATGCCAACTCCAAGAAGGCGGCTCAGGCTGAAGCCCAGAAGCAGGCAGAGCCTGCGGAAAGCACGGTGCCGCTGTCGGCGTTGTCCGCAGCCCCGAGGGCAGCGGCGGTTCCGCAGCAGCCCCAGCCTCAGCTTATTCAGACTCCGGAAGCCCCGAAGGTGCAGCCGCTGTCCACTTATATTCCGTCCACTCCGGAACCCGTCGTTCCGTCATTCGACCAGACCACCGAGCATGAAGTGGTGTCTTCGAACGACGCCGGCGATTTGGATATTCCGGATTTCCTGCGCTAAAAGCAACGCGAAGACGCGAAAGGATCGTTCATGGCAGGTTTATGAAAAGCGCGATGTCCTATTTGGGCATGACCGACGTTGCCGAAGGTGACGAGGATTTCAACGAAGAGGCTGAGAGCAGCGAAACCTCGTTCGATTCCGACCATTCCGTGACCCCGATGGCTTCGACTCCTGCCGCGACGTCCGCACCGCGCGAGCAGACCAAAGCCAACCCGTTCCAAGGCGGAAGGGTGAGCCGTATCACCACGATTCACCCGAAATCCTATGAGGACGCTCAGCTGGTCGGACGTGCCATTCGCGACGGCGTTCCGGTGGTGCTGAACCTGACCGGTGTGGCCGAGGCCGTGGCGTATCGCATTGTGGACTTTTCCGCGGGTGTGGTTTTTGGCGTGCGTGGCTCCATCGAACGTGTCACTCCGCGCGTGTTCCTGCTGAGCCCAGCTCAGGTGAACATCAAGGTTGAGGAACCGCAGGCGAATAACTCGTCGCACGATTGTTCGCCGACTGATATAGACGAAAGCCGTTGCGAAAGCAGACTGCATGAAGCCTCCGTCACCCGTGATGGGGGCTTTGTTATGTTCTGTTGCTAAGGTGGTGCCCCATGATTTTGTCTTTGATCGGTAGCATCGTCCACTTTTTGGTGAATGCCTACATTCTGGTGCTGTTCATTCGCATGATTCTCGATTGGGTTGCTGTGTTGGCATCGGCATGGCGTCCACGGGGGTTGGTGTCGTCGTTGATCGACGCGGTTTACCAGTTGACGGAGCCCCCACTGCGCTGGCTACGCCAATATATCCGCCCTATTCCAATGGGTCCCATCTACTTCGATGTGGCATTCATCGTTCTTTATTTCATTCTCATTGCTATTGATTTCCTCATTTAATGTATGTCAAATGCCGATTTTTCGCAAAAAATCGGTGGTCCCGTGCTAGAGTCGAACAATGAAAGCAACAACAGCAAGGCATCAAGCCCAAAGCGAGGTGTAAGATTTATGGCTCTGTTGACGCCGAAAGATATCAGAGAGCATACCTTCCAGACCGTGAGGTTCAAGGAGGGGTATGACGTCGATGAAGTCGACGATTTTCTCGACAGGTAACCGAGACGGTGGAGGCCCTTGGCAAGCAGGCGGTTGCCAGCGGCCAGGCTACTCAGTCCCTCGGCCCGGATGTTGCGGGGCTCAACTCCAAGATTTCCGAGCTCAGCGCCCAGGTTCAGTCCCTGCAGCAGGAGAACGCGACATTGAAGTCCGCCTCCGAGCAGGCAGCTGGCGCTGGTGATCAGGCAGCTCAGGCCGCACAGGTCGCAGCAGCCAAGCTCACCGAGGCTGAGGAAAGCAACCGTGCTCTGTCGGCTCAGAACGAACAGCTCAAGGGTCAGGTGGATCGCCTGTCCGCACAGGTCGACCAGCTCACCGCACAGGCGGCTGAAGCTGCAGGCCAGGCGGATCTGGGCGAACAGCTGACCTCCATGCAGCATGAGCGCGACGCATTCCGTGCACAGACCGAAGACCTGTCCCGTCAGCTGGCTTCCGCACAGCAGCAGGTTGTGGTGGCCCAGCAGCAGGCGGCTGAGATCCAGCAGCTCAATGCAAGGCTTGAAGAGGCTCAGGAGCAGGTCGCCCAAGCTCAGCAGCTCACGCAGCAGCATGCGGCACAGTCCCAGCAGCAGGATGAGCGTGCCCAGCAGCAGGCCGCGCAGATTCAGCAGCTTGCACAGCAGCTGCAGGAATCGCAGCAGCGTGAAGCCCAGCTGCGCGAGCAGGTCGCCAAGGTCGAACCGAGTACCGAAACCGGAAGCCTGCAGAAGATTGCAGGAGCCGCAGCCAGCGCCAACACGGAGCCGGAGCGTGCCACCGCCATGCTGACCCTGGCTATGCAGCTGCACGACCAGTACGTCGACAAGGGCAAAGCCAAGGCTAAGGAAATCACCGACGAGTCCCAGCGTAGGTACGATGAGCTCATCGGCAATGCCAACGATTACTCCAACCGCACTCGCACCGAAGCCGACAACTACTCCGAAGGCACCCGTTCCGAAGCCGATCAGTATTCGGCTGACACTCGTGCCAAGGCTGATGGCTACTTGAACCAGAAGACTCAGGAAGGCGATGCCTATCTGACCAAGCGTGCTCAGGAAGGCGATGACTATCTGGCGCAGCGCACTCAGGAAGGTAATGCTTACTTGGATCAGAAGACTCAGGAAGGTAACGCCTACCTTGCTCAGAAGACGCAGGAGGGTGATGCTTACTTGGATCAGAAGACTCAGGAAGGCGACGCCTACCTCGTGCAGAAGACCCAGGATGGTGATACCTACTTCTCCACGAAGCACAACGAAGCCGACGAATACGAGTCCGAAGTGCAGAAGCGCGCCTTCGACTACGATTCGAAGACCCGTACCGCAGCCGACGACTACGCCCAGCAGGTCCGCGACAATCTCGAAGCGCAGACCAAGGTCATCGAAGGCAACATTCAGGGCCTCAAGCAGTTCGAAACCGAATACCGTGCACGTCTTACCGAATTCCTCGGCCAGCTCGTGTCCCAGGTGTCCGACACGAACAACTATGATCAGGACTCCCAGGACGACTGAGATTAGGCTGTGTCTGACATCATGACAAATGATCAAAGACGGCTGCGCACCCGCGTGGCCGTCTTTGCGTGTATCGCCGTTGTGGCACTGGTACTCGACCAGATCAGCAAGGCATGGGCGCAGTCGGCGCTTGCCGACGGGCAGACGGTACGTGTGATTCCGGGCATCCTCTCATTCACGCTGGTGCATAATCCGGGTGCGTCCTTGGGCATGGGATCCAACATGACCTGGTTGATTTCGTTGCTTGCCATCGTGGCATGCGTGGCGTTGGCCGTACTGGCAATCCGTACCATTTCCATGAAATGGACGGTGGTGTTCGCTCTTGCTTTCGCAGGAGCATTGGGCAATCTCATCGATCGTGTGATGTATGCCGAAGGTTTCCTTAATGGCAAGGTCGTCGATTTCCTCAATTACGGATGGTCGGTCGGCAATGTTGCGGATATTTTCCTGATGGTGGCGGGCGTCGCCGCCGTCGTACTGCTGTTTGTCGGAGAGCCCTTCAGCCAGAAGGATCTTGACGAACAGGCCGCAGAACAGACGAAACAGACGACCGGAGACCAGAACGCATGAGCCGTCTTGTTCCCGCACCCGACGCGCTTGTCGGCAAACGATTCGATGTGGCCGTGGCCAAGATGCTTGGTATCTCCCGAGCAAGGCCGCGGAACTCATCGAAAGTGGACAGGCGCGCGTGCTTGGTCGTGACATTTCCAAATCATCGACTCTGCAATCAGGCGAAACCGTCGAATTCGATATTGTCGAGGAACGGACCGAGCCTGAACCGATCGCACGAGATATGGCAGTGGTCTACGAAGACGATGACGTCATAGTGGTCGACAAGCCAGTGGGTGTGGCTGCTCACGCTTCCGTCGGTTGGACCGGTCGACGGTGCTCGGCAGTCTGCTTGACAGGGGAGTGCACATCACCTCCTACGGCGCCGCGGGACGTCAGGGTATCGTATCCCGCCTCGACGTGGGCACATCCGGATTGATGCTCGTGTGCAAATCTGACCTCGCCTACGTGGAAATGCGCAGGCAGTTCGCCGAACATGAAGTCGTCAAAACCTATCATGCGCTCGTGCAAGGCAATCTCAAGGAAAACAAGGCCACGATCGAAGCGCGATCGGACGTGCCAAAGTCTCCGATTTTCGTTTTGCGTTACGCCCGCCGGCAAGAAGCCATCACCCATTGGGATTGTGATGGAACGTTTCGGTGAGGCGACGCTGGTTTCCGTGAATCTGGAAACCGGTCGAACCCATCAGATCCGCGTGCATTTCTCGTCCATCGGGCATCCGCTTGCGGGAGACGCCATGTACGGTGCCAATCCGCAGCTGGGTGAGGCATTGGGATTGGAACGGCAGTGGCTGCACGCCAAGCAACTTGAATTCCGCCATCCGCGAACCCATGTGTGGACCACGGTGAAATCGCATTATCCAGCTGATTTGCAGCATGCGCTCGACGTGATGCGCGGCAGGCACGACACACAAGACAAGCCTGAAGTGTGATCGCACGTCACCAATCACCGGTAGATTGGAACGTATGGCTACTTCCGGAAATTTCGTGCAACTGCATAATCACACGCATTATTCACTGCTTGACGGGGCGTCAAAGATTCCGGATCTGGTCAAGCGCGCCAAAGAACTCAACATGCCGGCCGTCGGCATCACCGATCACGGCAACATGCATGGCGCATACGAAATGTGGAGCACTGCGGTCAAGGAAGGCGTCAAACCGATTATCGGCATTGAAGCGTATGTGACGCCGGAAACCGCACGCCAAGATCAAACCCGCGTCAGCTGGGATACCAACTGGAATCCCGATATCGATCCGCAACATCGCAGGCGCAACCCCAACGACGTATCCGGCGGTGGCCTGATCACCCACCTTACGATGTGGGCGGAAACCGATGAGGGCCTTGTCAATCTGATGAAGGCGTCCACTGACGCGAATCTCGAGGGACGTGTCATGCGATACCCCCGAATGGATAAGGAAATCCTTGCCAAATATTCGAAAGGCATTATCGCATCTTCCGGATGCCCGTCGGGCATCATCCAAACGCGACTGCTGCTCGGCCAATTCGACGAGGCATTACGTGCGGCAGGCGAATTGCAGGATATTTTCGGACGTGACAATTTCTATATCGAATTCATGGACCACGGTCTGAAAATCGAAAAACAGGTGACCGACGGTCTGCTGGACATTGCGAAAAACTGAACGCGCCGCTGCTCGCCACCAACGATTCCCATTACGTGCGCGCCGAAGACGCCGGCTCTCAGGATGCCATGCTGTGCATCAATTCGGGATCCACGCTTGACGAGCCGGGACGATTCAAATTTGACGGCACCGGCTACTATCTGAAATCCGCCGAAGAAATGCGTGAGCTGTTCAAAGACATTCCCGAAGCATGCGACAATACGTTGGAAATCGCCGAACGCTGCAATGTCATGTTCGACGATCATGAAGATGGCGCGTTCATGCCCCAATTCGACTGCCCGGAAGGTTGGGATGAGACGTCGCTGTTCCTGAAAAAAGTCGAGGAAGGCTTGGAACGGCGTTATGACGGGCATCCGCCGATCGAAGTGCTCAAGCAGGCCGATTACGAATGCGGTGTGATCTGTCAGATGCAGTTCTGCGGATACTTCCTTGTGGTGGCCGACTACATCAACTGGGCCAAATCGCATGGTGTGATGGTCGGGCCTGGCCGTGGCTCCGCGGCAGGCGCCATGGTGGCGTATGCCATGGGCATCACCGAACTCGATCCAATCAAGCACGGCTTGATCTTCGAACGATCCTTAACCCGGAACGTGTGTCGCTGCCTGATATCGACGTCGATTTCGATCCGGACGGCCGCGGTCGCGTGCTTGACTATGTCGGAGACAAGTACGGGCGAGACAAGGTCGCGCAATGCGTGATCTACGGCACCATCAAAACCAAGCAGGCGCTGAAGGACTCCGCACGAATCATGGGCTACGAATTCTCCATGGGCGAGCGCATCACCAAGCGTTGCCGCCGGCGCAGACGGGTGGCAAGGATATTCCGCTGCATGATATTTTCGAGCCGAGTTCGAAGCGTTATGCGGAGGCCCGCGAATTCCGTGAGCTTTATGATTCCGATCCGGATGTGAAGCGCGTCACGGATGAGGCGATGGGTATCGAAGGTTGATCCGTCAGACCGGTGTGCATGCGTGCGCCACGATCATGGGTAGCGAGCCGATTTCGAATACGTCGCCGCTGCTGGAACGTACCGATGGTACGGTTACGACCACGTTGGAGTATCATACGTGTGAAACGCTTGTTTAGTCAAGATGGACTTCCTTGGTCTTTCCAACTTGACGGTTATTCGCGATACGTTGAACAATATCGAGGCGAATGGCAAGACGCGTATCGACCATACGAAGATTCCATTGGACGATCGTGCCACGTACGATCTGTTGTCGCGAGGTGACACGCTTGGCGTGTTCCAGTTGGATTCTGATGGTATGCGTTCGTTGCTGAAAACGTTGAAGCCGAATAACTTCAACGATATTTCCGCATTGATCGCGTTGTATCGTCCTGGTCCGATGGATATGGATTCGCATACGAATTATGCGAAGCGTAAGAATGGTTTGCAGAAGATCACGCCGATTCATCCTGAAGTGGCCGAGCCGTTGAAGGAAGTGCTTGACGAAACGTATGGTCTGATCGTGTATCAGGAGCAGGTGCAGTCGGCCGCGCGTATTCTGGCGGGTTATTCGTTGGGCAAGGCAGACGTGTTGCGTCGAGCAATGGGCAAGAAGAAGCCCGAGGTGCTGGCCAAGGAGAAGGTGCCGTTCTTCGCGGGCATGAAGGAGCATGGGTATTCCCAGGAGGCGGCGCAGGCCGTGTGGGATATTCTTGTGCCGTTTTCGGGCTATGCGTTCAACAAGGCGCATTCGGCCGCATACGGTTTGATTTCATATTGGACTGCATATCTGAAAACGCATTATCCCGGTGGAATTCATGGCCGCGTTGCTGCAGGGTGCGAGTACGAACAAAGACAAGACCGCGTTGTATTTGGGCGAGGCTCGTCGCATGGGCATCCAGGTGTTGTCTCCTGACGTGAACGAGTCGGTGTACGAGTATTCCGCTGTCGGCGATGTGGTGCGTTTCGGTCTTGGCGCCATCCGTAACGTTGGCAAGGCTGCGGTTGATGCGATTGTCAAGGAACGTGAGAACGATCATGGCAAGTATGTGAATTTCCCTGATTTCATCAGGCGTGTGCCGATGGAGGCGTTGAATCGTCGATTGGTTGAATCGTTGATTAAGGCCGGTGCGTTTGATTCGATCGATCCGAACCGTCGTGCCTTGTTTACGATTCATGAGGCTGCGATTAATTCGGTGGTCGGTTTGAAACGCAAGCAGGCCGAAGGCCAGTTTGATTTGTTCTCCGATTTGGAAGATGCCGGCGAAGACGATGCGGGCATGGGCGATGCCATGGTGAATGTGCCCGATGTGGAGGAGTGGGATAAGAAAACCAAGCTGAATTTCGAACGTGAAATGCTTGGCTTGTATGTGTCCGACCATCCGTTGAGCGGTATGCAGTCGATTCTGGTGTCGTTGAGTGAAATGTCGATCGCGCATCTGATCGATCGTGCCGCGAATATGCCTGACGGCCAGCAGGTGACGGTGGCAGGCTTGATCACGAATGTGGATCGTCGCGTGTCGAAGAAGGGCAATCCTTGGGCGATTGTGACGATTGAGGATTTGGAAAGCTCCATCCAGTGCATGTTCTTCGGCAAGGTATATGAGGCCGCCGCTCCCGAACTGGCGGTCGATACGGTGGTGCAGATTCGTGGGCAGGTTGAAAAACGTGATGAGACGGTGAGCATGCGTGCCACGGAATTTAACGTGCCAACGTTAGAGGCGCAGGATGAGAAGCCGGTGACGATTATGCTGCCGCCGATCGCGCTTGACCAATCGCATGTGCAGCAGTTGGGGCAGATTCTCTCAAATCATCCTGGACCTTGCGAAGTGAAGCTCGCGTTGATGGACGATAAGGCAATGCCAAGGTGCTGACGTTCGGCGACCGTTTCCGCGTGCGCCGCGACACGAGTCTGTTCGCTGAGATCAAAATCCTTTTCGGTCCCAGTTCGCTGCCTTTGGGCTGACCGGTCGTGGGGATGATGCCGAAAGTTCGGCTGAATATCTCACTATGCGGCTGAACTTGAGACGTGCGGGCGTCTCGTGACATCACGTTGTTACCATGGGGCGTATGAGCGAAGAAAACTATATGCGAATCATTGACCTGCGTGGTAAGAAGCTGACCCGAGCTGAAATGCTGGAGGCTATGCCCCGTGCCGAGATGGGCACCAACGAGGCGACCGAACTCGTGCAGCCCATTCTTGACGATGTGAAGGCCCGCGGTGCTGCGGCATTGCGTGACTTCGCGGAGAAATTCGACCATATCCGTCCGGAGAATCTGCGCGTGCCGGTGACAGCCATGAAGGCCGCCGTCGACGAGTTGGATCCGGAAGTGCGTGCCGCCATCGAAGAGTCCGTGCGTCGTTCCCGCGCCGTGTCCGCTTCCCAGGTGCCGGCACCGTTCCACACCGATCTGGCTGAGGGCGCCCGCGTTTCCGAACGTTGGATTCCAGTGCAGCGTGTCGGTCTGTATGTGCCTGGCGGCAAGGCCGTCTACCCAAGCTCCGTCATCATGAACGTGGTTCCGGCACAGGCCGCCGGCGTGGAATCCCTCGCCATCGCAACCCCGCCGAGCCGTAACAATGCCGACGGTCTGCCTGACAAGACCATTCTCGCCACCTGCGCCATTCTTGGCGTTGACGAAGTGTATGCGGTCGGCGGCGCTCAGGCTGTGGCCATGTTCGCCTACGGTGCCAAGGGTTCCGAACCGCAGGACGGCGAGATCCTGTGCGATCCGGTTGACAAGATCACCGGTCCGGGCAACATTTTCGTCGCCACCGCCAAGCGCATGGTGTCGGGCATTGTAGGCATCGACGCCGTGGCAGGACCGACCGAAATCGCCATCATCGCAGACAAGGGTGCCAACCCGAGCTGGCTGGCCGCCGATCTGATCGGTCAGGCCGAGCATGACGAACTCGCCGGTTCCGTGCTCATCACCGACAGCGAAGAGATTGCCGAACAGGTGCAGGAGAACCTCAAGTACCGTGTGCCGCGCACCGAGCACTCCGAGCGTGTGAACACGTCGCTACGCGGACGCAGTCCGGCATCATCCTCACCGATGGCATCGAGCAGTCCATTGACGCGGCCAATGCGTATGCCGCCGAACACCTTGAGGTCCAGACCGCCGACCCGGATGCCGTGATCGCCAAGATTCGCAACGCCGGTGCCATCTTCCGTGGCCCGTACTCTCCGGTGCCGCTGGGCGACTACATGTCCGGCTCCAACCACGTGCTGCCGACTTCCGGCACTGCACGCTTCGCCTCCGGTCTGGGCGTGCACACCTTCATGAAGCCGGTCGAAGTCATCGAATACGACGAGCAGGGATTGAAGACCCTCGCTGCTCGTGTGAACGCCTTCGCCGTTTCCGAAGATCTGCCGGCACACGGTGAAAGCGTGCTGAGCCGTTTCATCGACGATCCGTACAACAAGGAAACCATCAAGGAACAGGAAGAGCAGGCAGGCCTTCGATGAGTGAGACTTCCAGCAACGCCATTCCGGCATATCTTCCGCTGCGCAACGATCTGATCGGTGAGGAGCCGTACGGTGCGCCGCAATTGGACGTGCCGGTATGCCTCAACGTCAACGAGAATCCGTATGCGCCGGAACCGGCAGTGGTCGAAACCATCGCGCAGCGAGTCAAGGAAATCGCTCTGACGCTCAACCGTTACCCGGATCGTGAGCATATCGCGTTGCGTCAGGCATTCTGCGACTATCTCGAACGCGAGTCCGGCGTCAAGCTGGAAGTCGACCAGTTGTGGGGTGCCAACGGATCCAACGAGATCATGCTGCAGCTGTTCCAAGCTTTCGGCGGTCCAGGACGCATTGCGCTCGGCTGCGATCCGACGTATTCGATGTATCCGGAATACGCCCGCGACACGTTCACCACATGGAGCTTGCGCACCGCAACGAGGATTTCTCGCTGAACGTCGACGCCACCATCAAGGCCATCGAAGACGTCAAGCCGGCCATGATCGTGCTCACCAGCCCGAACAATCCGACCGGCACACCGCTGAAGATGGATGATCTCAAGCGCGTGCTCGGCGCCGCCGAAACCGCTGAAGTGGCCGGTGCCGCCGAAGGCGTGCATCCGGTGGTCGTGGTGGACGAAGCCTACATCGAATTCCGTGATCCGGGCACGCCCACCGCGCTCGAACTCATCGGCGAGTATGAGAATCTCGCCGTGAGCCGAACCATGAGCAAGGCGTTCGCCTTCGCAGGCGCGCGAGTCGGCTATCTGGCCGCCAACAAGGGCATTATCGACTGTGTGCGCATCGTGCGTATGCCGTACCACCTGTCGGCCGTCACCCAGGCAGCCGCGCTTGCCGCGTTCGAACATACCGACGAACAGCTCAGCCGTGTGGCGCATCTGCGTGACACCCGCAATCAGACCGCGGCATGGCTCAAGGAACAAACCTACAAGGGCCAGCCGCTCGAAGTGGCCGAGACGCAGTCCAACTTCATTCTGTTCGGCGGTCATTTCGACGATCGCGACCGCATCTTCGACGAACTGCTCAAGCGTGGTGTGCTCATCCGCACCGTCGGCCCTGACGGCTGGATGCGCGTATGCATGGGCACCGACGAGGAAATGGCGCGTTTCCGTGAAGCCTTGGTCGAAGTGTTGCGTATTGTGGAACAAGACTGAGCACATACGGGACTGAACCAACACAACAGGACCGAACATTTTTCCAAAAGGAGTCGCAACATGGCGCGTACCGCAACCATCGTTCGTGAAACCAGCGAATCCAAGGTCGAACTGAGCCTGAATCTCGACGGCACCGGCAAAACTGACATCGACACGTCGGTGCCGTTCTACAACCATATGATGACGGCGCTCGGCAAGCATTCGCTGATTGACCTGACCATCAAGGCCACGGGTGACACCGACATCGACGCGCACCATACCGTCGAAGACATCGCCATCGTGTTCGGTGAGGCGTTGAAGCAGGCGCTGGGGAACAAGCGCGGCATCCGTCGCTTCGCTGATGCGACCGTGCCGTTGGACGAGGCGCTTGCCAAGGCCGTGGTCGATATTTCCGGGCGTCCGTACTGCGTGTGCACCGGCGAGCCGGAAGGCTTCGAATACTGCATGATCGGCGGCCATTTCACCGGCTCCCTCGTGCGTCACGTTATGGAATCCATCGCCATGCATGCCGGAATCTGCCTGCATCTGCAGGTGATCTCCGGCCGTGATCCGCACCACATCGCCGAAGCCGAGTTCAAGGCCTTGGCACGTGCGCTTCGTTTCGCCATCGAGTCGGATCCGCGTGTCGACGGTATTCCGAGCACGAAGGGCGCTCTGTGATGAGCGACGATCGAAATAACGATTTCGACGATTTCCAAGGATTCGATGGATCAAACGATTTCGGTGACCTCACGCCGATGGCATGCATTTCAGCGAAGAGGAACTGGAAGCGGCCATGGCCGGCTTCGAGCAGGAATTCAAGGATGCCGAAGCGTCCAAGCATGAGCGGGCGGACAATCCGCCATCTGAAGCTTTCGATTCCTCCGAAGCTTCCGATAACGCGGAATCCTCCGAATCCTCGGAAGTCGACGACATGCTCAACGCGGCTGAGGATTCGTTGAAATTCGAAGACGAGCTGCAGGGACTGCTTGGCAATCGCGCGAAAGTGGCGGTGATCATCACCAGACTGACCTCGCCACGATTGCTGTCGGCATTCTGTGAATTGTCCGACATTTCCGCGCAATGCATCGGATCGGCGCAAGGTGCTGTCGCGGTGCTGCGCAATCTCGACGGAGACGGTCCGGAAGCGGCGGTCAAAGACATGACGATCGTCGTTGCCGGCATGCCCGCGATTCTTGCCGTCAACCGTGCGGACAAGCTCGAAGCGACGATGTACGTGGAAGGCAGAGCGGGCAAAACCTTCGCTCCGCCGGTGCTATTCACCTCCACCGCGCCGTTCGTTGAGGATCTCATGCTGGGCATCACCGATATGAACGCGCTGGAACAGGCGGATATGACCATTTTCGATTCCGCTGACCTTGATCGGGATGCGGCGATGAGCATTATCGCCGAGCATACGCGGTTCGGACGCGGCACATCAAGCATCAGTTAACGACGGTAAACGCGAGTCATCCTGCCGAACATGCGTTATGCGACACAAGACGACTCGCGTCACAGAACAACGAATGACACAAGAAGGAGAACGCCCATGACTTCCGTGGTGGTTTTCGATTATGGTTTCGGCAACGTGCGTTCCATGGTTCGTGCACTGGCTGATCTCGACCTTGACGTGACCCTCACTTCCGACCATCGGCAGGCCTTGGAAGCCAACGGTCTGGTAGTGCCCGGCGTGGGCGCTTTCGGCGCATGCATGGAAGGACTCAAGTCGGTGGGCGGAGACACCGTGATCAAGGATCGTCTGCGTGCCGGGCGACCGGTGCTCGGCGTGTGCGTGGGCGAGCAGATCATGTTCGACGCGGTATGGAACACGGCACCGGCACTCCGGGCCTTGGCCTGATCAAGGGCGACGTGGAACTGCTTGACGCCGATGTGGTGCCTCACATGGGATGGGACACCGTCGAGGCGCCGGAAGGTTCCGTGCTCATGAAGGGTGTGGAAGGTGAACGTTTCTATTTCGTACATTCCTTCGCCGCGATGAGTGCCGCTCCCGCCGACACGTCCGGCGACCAGCTTGATTTCGGTGACGCCGAGGAGCGCGTGACCTGGTGCACGTACGGACGTAGCCGTTTCGTGGCGGCCTACGAGCGTGGTCCGCTGTTCGCCACGCAGTTCCACCCTGAAAAATCCGCCGAAGCGGGCTCGCAGCTGCTGCGCAATTGGATTGCGACGTTCTGATGGTGCGAGATCGCCGATGATTGTTTCGACGATGCTTTGACATATACGCTTTTAAAACGACCACTTGGTACATTTATTTGCGATTGCCGTTTAGTGGCGGTCGGTTGATCACAGAGAGGTACAGACATGTCTTTGACATTGCTTCCCGCAGTCGATGTTCGTGATGGCAAGGCCGTTCGCTTGCGCCAAGGCGAATCCGGTTCGGAAACCGATTACGGTTCGCCGCTGGAGGCTGCCCGCACGTGGGTCGAGTCCGGTGCGGAATGGATTCATCTGGTCGACCTTGACGCGGCATTCGGCACGGGCAACAACCGTGACCAGCTGCGCGCCATCGTCAAGGAGCTTGGCGACAAGGTCAATATCGAAATGTCCGGTGGCGTGCGCGACGACGCATCCCTCGACGCAGCTTTGGAAGCAGGCGCCGCCCGTGTGAACATTGGCACGGCAGCGCTTGAGAATCCGGATTGGACCGCTTCCGTCATCAAGAAGTACGGCGATCGCGTGGCCGTTGGCCTTGACGTGCGCGGCCACACCCTCGCAGCCCGCGGATGGGTGAAGGAAGGCGGCGATCTGTTCGAAACCATGGCGTTCCTGGATTCCGTTGGCTGCTCTCGTTACGTGGTCACCGACGTGGCTCGCGACGGCATGATGAGCGGTCCGAATATCGATCTGCTGCGTGAGGTTGCGGAACGCACTGATGCGAAGGTCACCGCGTCCGGTGGCATTTCCAAGCTCGATGACCTGCGCGCCATCAAGGAACTTGCCGATCTGGGCGTGGATTCCGCGATTCTCGGCAAATCGCTGTATGCGCGCGCCTTCACTTTGGAAGAGGCGCTTGAAGTCGCACGTTGAGCATTGTTCGCAAACCCATGACGATACGGCCGTCCACAACGTGGACGGTCTCGTCATATTCGGCGCGTGTTAACGACTTTCGTAACATGCGCATGGAACGATGGGGCACTATGGATAAACAGCAAGAGTTTGCTTTGCGCACAGTCGAAGAACGCGACGTGCGCTTCATTCGTTTGTGGTTCACGGATGTGTTGGGAACGCTGAAGTCCGTGGCTATCGCACCGGGCTGAATTGGAAGCTGCGTTCGAGGAAGGGCTCGGATTCGACGGTTCCGCAGTGGAAGGCCTCACCCGTGTGTCCGAAGACGATATGATCGTCAAGCCCGACCCGTCGACATTCCAGATTCTGCCGTGGCGTGGAGGCCCGCAAGGCACCGCGCGCATGTTCTGCGACGTGCTTACCCCTGATGGCGAGCCGTCGTTGGGCGATCCGCGTCATGTGCTGAAGCAGGCTCTGTCGAAAGCCAAGGAAAAAGGCTTCACCTTCTACGTGCATCCGGAAATCGAATTCTATCTGTTCGAAAGACAGGATGATTGGTCCCAGACGCCAACCCCAATCGATGAGGGCGGCTATTTCGACCATGTGCCGCGCAGCCCAGGCATGGACTTCCGCCGCGCCACCGTCAACATGCTCGAACAGATGGGCATTTCGGTGGAATACTCGCATCATGAGGCGGGTCCAGGCCAGAACGAGATCGATCTGCGATATGCGGACGCGCTCACCACGGCCGACAACATCATGACCTTCCGCACCGTCGTCAAGGAGATTTCGCTGGAGCGCGGCATTCACGCCAGCTTCATGCCGAAGCCGCTTTCCGACGCTCCAGGTTCCGGCATGCATACCCACTTGAGCCTGTTCGAAGGCGACGCCAACGCGTTCTACGAGGCGGGCCAGGAATTCAACATGTCCGTCACCGCACGCCAGTTCGCGGCCGGCATTCTGTACCACGCGGCTGAAATCTGCGCGGTCACTGACCAGTACGTCAACTCCTACAAGCGCCTGTGGGGCGGCAACGAGGCTCCGAGCTACATCTGCTGGGGCCACAACAACCGTTCCGCGCTGCTGCGCATTCCGCAGTACAAGCCAGGCAAGGGCAATTCCGCCCGCATGGAATTCCGTGCGCTCGACCCCGGTCGCCAACCCCATACCTCGCATATTCGGTGCTCTTGGCAGCAGGCCTTGACGGCATCGACAAGCAGATGCAGTTGGGCGAGCCGACCAGCGACGACGTGTGGGAGCTTACCGATGCGGAACGTCAGGCCATGGGCATCCAGCCATTGCCGGAGTCTCTTGACGAGGCGTTGAAGGTTATGGAGAAGTCCGACTTCGTGGCCGGAGTGCTCGGCGAGCACGCGTTCGAATACTTCCTGCGCAACAAGCGTCAGGAATGGGAGGAATACCGCAAGCAGGTCACTCCTTCGAACTGAAGAAGTACCTGCCGAAGCTGTAAGCGAACCGCAATCGTTTCATCAAAGACCGTTGTTGCAATCATGAGAAAACTGATTGCAACAACGGTCTTTTGCTTTCCGAATGATTATTTGAATCTTCTTTTGATGTTTCTGCAAGTATCGGATTAAAGTTCCAATGACTCAATTGACCGTAAATTAACGGTTTTGCGAAGAATCTCATCACCATAGTCAGAAAATATGAATGTCACAGGCGAGTTGCTTTGCGTTTCAAAAGCGACTGTCGTCGTCATTTTCACGCCGGGAGTGACCTTGCGTGTTGTGGAATAGCTATCATCGTCAAGATACGTGCTATGCAACTCAGTGCCGTCTTGGGTCGCGGAACGATCCATATAGTTCAGGAAAGCCCGGTATTTGCTTCCATTTTCGACATACCAGGATATGCGTGCGAACGCTATGTCATGATCGGCATATGAGGGGCTTGTCTTCTCAATGGAGTCTACGCGGAAATGCAGGGTGCTTTCGTCATAATCGGTTACGGATCCGTCTTCGTCGAAATTCGAAGCGTCCACTTGCTCGGGCTGAGGGACGGCCGCATAATCAATATGTTTCAAGGATCCTTCTATGTCGACTTCGTCAAGGAAAAAACGCGGCGCAACAACATTATGTTGCGAATAATTCATCAGCTGAACCACAACTGGTGAATTGGTGTCCGTAAGAACGAAACTGCTGGTGGTCTGCGAGCTTTTCTTCGGTTTCATTTCGGCGCCGGAGAACTCCGTGCGGTCGGAATCCTCGTTGGAAGTGAATGCAGGGGCAAGCTCGATGCCGTTTTGCATGACCATCAGATCTGCGACGGCATGAGGATACATCGTTTTCTTGCCGATGTTCGTGCAGGTGAGCAAAACCGTGAGCGTGGCGTCGCCGTTCAAATCCTCCGGACCTGTCTGCACGCCTTCGATGTTCACTTCCAATGCTTTTCCTCCGGTGGAGTAGAGCTTTCCAACGTCTTCGCTGACGGTTTCCTGTGTGGACAGCTCCTCGAACTGGCTTGTGGATCCATCGAAATCGGAGATGATGTTTGACATGCTGTCAGAAAGCATTCCGCCAATCGACGCTATTACAGCGATGATGATAACGATCTCCAAAACGGTGACGAAGCCGTTTTTATGGCGGCGTTGCTTCTTGTCGGAAGTGGATTGGAACTCGCGTGTGGCTCGTTCCGTTTGTATGCGCGGCGGATTATAGGGCTGCGATGGGCGTCCTTGCGGGTTCTGCGGGTTTTGCTGATTTTGCCGCAACGCCTGTTGCAAGCTTTGCTGCATGGACTGGGCATACCGCATGGTTTGCGTGGACCAGTCGTTCAACATGGTTTGGAGCGTGTCTCCTCGTGTGGACTGATCGCCTTGCGCCTGTTGAGATCTACCGTCTTGCTTGGATCGGGTGTTTTGTGGGGCCTGCCTGTCGCGCGATGCCTGATCGCTCTGCGCGGGTTTCACATATCGCCGCTGGACATAGGATTCACGCCGTGCATGGTCACGGTTCACCTGATTAGACAGGCGTTCGGCGTTGCTGCTGGGATCGATGTAATCGGAACCCTTGAATGGGTCGATATAGTCGTTGTTGTTGAGTAGGCCCATGAAAGGCTCCTTCTGGTCAGTCCCTTCCATGAGCAATTGTATCGAAAAATCAGCCTCGAGGAGAGCCGAACATCGAATTGTAGATGATTGCGAAATTACGATTGCCGTAAGTCGAACAGGCGTCGCCTTCGCCGACTCCCGCATCCAATGCGGCTGCATTCGGCTGATAAGGCGTGTAAATGTACAGCAGTGCTGTCGCCTTGTTTTCGATGTACACGTTGCTGCCACCGCAGCTGGCGTCCGGATTGTATTGAATATAGTTGAGCGTGCCCGCATGGTATCCATAGCGATCCTCATGTTGCACGTAATACTGGTAGCGTTTCGCCGCGCCATACACCTGTTTGAAAAACCTGCATATTCCGGGTCACAGTTCGCGTCGTCCGGGCAGCTCAATCCCATGGCCGACTTGAATTGGAAGTCGCTTGGATCGGTGGCGGTAAGCAGATGCTGCTCCTTTTGCAGCACGGTGAGCAGCACTTTTTGACTGATGTCGCACGCCTTTCCCGACTTGTAGATGATCGCCGCGGCGCTTTTCGTTCGGCTCTCCCTCATATGCTTCGCAGTATTCGTTGGCGGGTTGCGATTCGGTGCTAAACGTCATGGATTCAAGCATTTCTCGCCGCTGCATGCGGCACCTGTTTTCGATGATGGCGTTCACCTGCTGCTCGCTCAACGCGTTCCCGTTGAAGAACAGACCATCTGAAATGATGTTGCCCGGATTGAAATCGTATTGCGTCTGCAATTGTTCCTGCGATGCGACCGCTTCATCCACTTGCACACGCCAACCGACGAATCGCACCAATCCAACGATCAACGCGAGCGCGACGATACTGGCTATCAGTGTTTCGCCGACTATGAGGATGCGTTTTGGGGTGTTTGCTTTTTTCCAGGCGTTACGGAGTTTGGTGAGGCTTGGCTGCTTGTTTTTCTTGGGTTTGCGGTTGTTTTTTGCTGTGGTGGTTGTTTTGCGTGTCATCGCGCGTCATTGTATCGCGTTTGGCTTATCGTTTGTTTGACGATTGATTCGTCAATCGATTGACGTGAGAAGCTTTAATGACAATGCGAGTTTGGCGAGGCGTGGGGAGTTCGAGGGGCTATGGAGGAGAAGTGTATGGCGAAGAGTGATGTGGCGAAGGAACGGTTTTCAATCTGCCTGTGATTGTGCTGATCTCGCTGAGTTTCATGCTGGGCATGAGCGAGTTCATTGTCGTTGGCATTCTGCCGGATATCGCGGCTGGCTTGAAGGTGTCGGAGGTGACGGTCGGCAATCTTGTGTCGCTGTTCGCGTTCGTGTATGCGCCGGTCACGCCGCTCGGATCGGCGCTGTCGGCTCGTTTTCCGCGTTTTGCCACGCATCTGACGCTGGTTGGGGTGTTCCTTATCGGCAACGTGCTGTGCGCGTTCGCGTCGAATTATGGCGTGCTCGTGGTGGCGCGAATTCTCATCGCGCTGGTGTCCGGCACGCTGGTGGCCATTGCCATGACGTACGCGCCCGATGTAACAACTGAACAGTACCGCACGAAGTTCATCGCATGGGGTGTTTTCCGGCTTCTCCATCGCATCCGTGGTGGGTGTGCCGGTTGGGCACGTGGGTTGCGAACACGTTCGGCTGGCGTTGGGCGTTTCCATTTGGTGAACGTGCTCACAGTGGTGCTTATTGTGCTCATGGTGATGGTGTTGCCGCGCAACAGCCGTATTGTGAAGATTGGTTTTCTGCCGCAGTTCCGCCTGTTTTTCGACCGTCGTATTCAGTTGGGCGTGCTTGCCGTGGTGTTTGGCGCGGCGGCAACTTACGTGTTCTATACGTATCTGACGCCGATCATGCGAGACGAAGTGCATGTTCCCGAACAGTATTTAAGCGTCGGCCTGGTGATTTTCGGCGCGGCCTGCCTGTGGAGCAACCTGTATGGCGGCAAGCTTGCGACCGTGGCAGGGGAGTGGAACCACTGACGCATATTCGTCCGATCTACTGCGCGCACGCCGTGCTCATGGCATCGCTGATCGTAACGCATTGGGTGCCGGTGTATGGTGCGTTGCTGCTGGTGGTGCTTGGCATGTTCATGTATCTGCAGAATTCCGCCTCGCAGGTGCTATATATGGATGTTGCCTCTCAGTCGCATCCGGGATCGCTGAATCTGGCCGCATCGCTCAATTCCATGTCGTTCAACATCGGCATCGCGGTCGGCTCCGCGGTTGGTGGACTGGTCAACGCCCATTTGGGACTGATGTGGCTTGGCCCTGTGGGCGCGATCTTCCTGCTGTGTGCGGTTGGCACCACAACACTGCTGCGCCCGTTCGTAGCTCGAGAACGCGATTTCTACACCAAACAGCAAGCCTGATGGCATTTGGTCGGGTTTGAACGAGCGGTTTCTGAAAGCGGCAAAGTTATAGAAGTTTTATCTGTAATTCGTTGAGATTGCGGAAAGCGATTAGTGGACTGCGATGTTGGCGGACTGGGCAGTAGATCCGCCGACTTGCGGAGCGTAGTCGGCTAGATCGATTACGCGATCGCAGGCGTCCCGCGTGTCCGGATCATGGGTTGCCACCAGCACGATCATGCCTTGACCGGCCAGATTGCCGAGCACATGGCTTACGGAATGTGATGTACGCGTATCCAACTGGGCGTCGGCTCATCAACCAGCAGCATGTTCGGCCTGGAACATACCGCACGCGCGAGCATAAGACGCTGCGCCTCGCCTCCAGACAAATCGCAGAAACGCCTGTCCGCCGCATACGCCAGATCGAACAGTTCCATCGCTTCCAAAGCCTTTGGTTCCGCTTCGCGGCGGCTCATTCCCTTGGCGAGCAGTGGAAACACCACATGGTCGAGCGCCGTGCGTTCCGCAACACCATACGGATTCTGAAACACCCATCCAACACGATCCACACCTTCTCGCGTCACCGTGCCAGCGTAAGGCTGCTCCCATCCTGCAAGAATCGACAGCAATGTTGACTTGCCGCATCCCGACGGACCGCATATCGCAATGGTTACACCAGGTTCGGCCACGAAACTCAAATTCTCGAACAGCAGATCGGTTCCCTCAAATCGATGAGCCAACCCCTCAACCGCAACGCGCATAGCCAACCTTTCACGAGGCAATCACCTTACCGACGCACCCTTGCCAATCATTTATAGTCCGCCAATCGCCCCCGTGCAACACCCACCCTACCTCATTTGCGTATATGCAAGTAAGTTTTTCGGAAATGCCGCCTGCTATGCACATTATCATGCGGTGCTACACTCGTTGTTACACATTAGTACGGGGGTGAAGATGGTGACTTCTTGGATGTCATTTTGCAAGACTTGCGTTCTTGCCGTCGCATTGTCAATGCTTTTGGCGGGATGTTCAATTAATGGGGGATGCCACAGGCGCGTCTTCTGATTCTGTCACATCGGACTCATCATCCGAAAATGGGTCGGCGGGCGGACAGAAATTGGCGGCGTCGTTGAGTGAATGGATCGAACAGCGGGAATCGCAAGGTAATATCGCTGAATCGCAGAAAACGATATTGGACAAAGCCAAAAGTACGGGTGAGATTTCGACGTCGGATTATGAGAAAGCCTGGTCCGATTACCGGCAGTGCCTGATCGACAAAGGATATAAGGAAATCAAACTCATCAAATATCCGAGCGGACTCTATGCCGAAGCTGGACACAAACAGGGGACGACCATTCAGGAATCCCGATATTCCGATGATTCCACGGAATGCGGCGATGAGTATGTTGCAGATGTGCAAGATGTGTACGGTATTATCGTAGGCAATCCGAATCTGTATGCCGATCAAGCGCAGGCCGTGGTCGATTGTTTGCATAGAGACTCGCTCGTGCCGAAGGACTATACCGTAAGCCGGTTCAACAAGGAGTTTTCCGGAACGGATGGCAATACTTCGTTTGACATGCAGAACTTGCAAGTGCGCAGTTGCCTTGTGTCGAACGGCTACAACGTGGGATATGCGACCGACGATACGGAACAGTTGTGGTGAGAAGGTAAGTGATTCCAGGGGAATCATGGTGATGTATTCGCTGATGGTGCTTGTTGGTCGTGATTGAAGGGGTATATGTGAGTATGACGCGACGATTCGGAATGAAACAAAGGACGGGCGGTAAGCGTTCGAAGTGCACTGCTGTGACTTGGACTCTGCTGGCGGCTGTCACGGCAGCTTGTATTGCGGTCGGATCCTGCGCATTGTGGCTGCCTGACCGCACTCCGACATTGCTCAGTTCGGCGGGGGAAAAGGCTGTGGCTCCCGCCAGCGTACAGGAATACGCGGGCATGCAGCAGGTTACTGTGGTGCCCACCATTTCCAGTGACCGTGATCTTTTCGGCAATGCGAGTGGCCTGGTCACCGCGGACTGGTCCGGCGACGGCCTGACCTCAGGCAAAGGTGCCTATCAGGTGAACGATCGCACGGTAGTGGCGTTGAACACCGCAACCCCCTTGTATCGCGATTTGAAGACCGGAGACATCGGCGGCGATGTGCTCGCCCTGAATAATGAACTCAGCTTACTTGGCTACAACAGCGTTCCCGGATCGGATACCTATTGGCGGGCCACATCGGACGGGTGGAAGCAGTTGATGGCCGACAACGGCAATACGTCGGATGGATCGTTGTCATTGGCCGACACATTGTGGATTCCCGAACACGAAGTCGCCGTTGACGAGTGGAGCGCAACCGCCGGATCCATGGTGACGGGCGGCACCGCAATCGGCAAAATCCCCGGATCATTGACGAAACTCACCATCAAAAACGGCACCGCATCCGCGCAGGACCGCACGTTGACGATATTCGGCATTACGGGAACATTGCCAGCCAATACTACTGAAATCACGGATGCCGGGTTCCTGCAACAAGTCGAAGCGAACGACAGCTACCAATCCGTGGACGTGGAATCCAAAAAAGCGGGATTGGACGCCACTCTGGCCTTGAGCGAACGGATGCGAGTGCTGCGCGTTCCAGCCGGTGCGGTATTCGGCATCAACGGTTCAACCGGCTGCATCGTGCCCACATCCAACAATCATGGCAACACTCCCGTGAAAGTGTCGATCGTGGGAGGCGAACTTGGCGTGAGCCTCGTGCAAGCCGACAGCGGAGACATCGCTTCGATCTCCAATGTGGAAATCGGCAGCGGACTTAACAATCTCACCTGCGAGTAGGCGATTATGCGATTACGATCGGTGCTTTCCGAAGCGTTGCGCAATATTGGCGCGGGAGTGAGTCATGCGCTGCTTATGTTTGCAGCGGTATTGTTCGCGTCTACATTGCTCGGCGGATATGAGGCCGCCAATGTGGTGGGGCTCGAAACCGAGGTGCTACAACGCATCAACGCCTATGCCGACGTTGGCGCCATCGTTGGGGGAACGGTGGACGGAGCCGCATGTGACAGGCTCGCCGACGCTGGCGGCGGTGTGATGGGCACCTTGGCCGGTGCGATGCGTGCCGGTCAACAGATTGTGCCGCTTGCCACGCCCGGCAAGGATATATCGTCGTATGAAGTGACGCCAGGCATGATCAGGATGATCGCCAGGACCACGAAAACCGATGTGTCCGGCGTGTGGGTATCTACCGACGTGGCCAAGGATTTTGGTCTCACCAAAGGCAGTGTAATGCAGACCGAACAGGGAACGATGAGCGTCGCAGGCGTGTTTGATTGGCCGAACGATGGTCGTGACACGCGATTCGCTTACGCTCTCCTTGTGCCTGTATCCGCGTCGAATGGCACGTTCGACGAATGTTGGGTCAGACAGTGGCCGCAAAGCGGGCAGACGGAGGATGTGTTGTTTTCCACGCTGGTTGCGTCGGGTTCGTCATCCAATGCTGGCGTGACGCAGGTGAATAAGAGTTTCGATTCGCATTACGATGCGCAGGCTTCGTACGGGCAGCGTATGACTCGTTGGATGCCGTGGCTGGGATTGGTTGTGGGGCTGGTGCTCGGCGCGTTCGGCGTGCGTCGTCGTAGATTGGAATATGCTGGCGCATTGCATTCAGGGCAGTCCAAAGGTGCGCAATTGCTGGAAATCGCTGTGGAAACGTGATTTGGAGCGGTTTGGCGTGTGCCTCTTCGGCCGCGCTGTTGGGCGCGTATTGCGTTCGCATGAGCATCGCCGATTCAATGACCGTATGGTTGGGTGCGATGCGCGCGCATGTGCGATATTCGCTGGAGTGATGGTATCAAGCGTGCTCGGTCGGTATGACGATACGTGAAACGCAGTTTGTTCCGTTTCTTCAAGCAACGCTAGAGTGTGCTAACCATGGTTCGGCTGAGGATGATTTTCATTAGGTCCCATTGCCGTCT